>WNGA01002975.1_pt1 | contig 26242 bp, 31 predicted proteins | sample 5400061 | NCBI WGS metagenome assembly WNGA01 (sample SAMN13153366, study PRJNA577476) | soil metagenome | isolation source: 100 cm soil or saprolite under grassland replicate 2 | place: USA:California | collected 2016-06-15 | reverse complement strand
CTTTGGTGGAAAGTGCTAAAATATTTGAATAGTAGAAAGTGATCAGAATTTCGCAATTGGTAACGTTATTTTCTATCCGAACTCTAAATTGATTCGTCAAATATCATTATTTCTCTTAACAGTCATGTTTAAGAGTTTATAATCATTGCATTAGATGATATATAAGATGATGATGTCAGAAGAGAATTGGCAAAGGGTAGCACATTCATTGGTTATATTGAACATCAACCACGATAGAAAAAGAAAGAGATTGTTTTTTGTTAATGTGGAATAACCTTTTGGCACGTGAATTGCGATTGACTATACTCAACATAATAATAAATGATTTCAAGAAACAATTCTCGCACTAGTCCAATGAGAGAGTTAAGCGAGTAAAAATTACAATTGATAAGAGGAAGTTAATTCGATTCTATAATCAAGAAACAACCCCACCAATTGTTTGTGTTTAGTTATAATTTTATGATTGAATGGAAAATAAATAATTATCCTAATTATAAAGATTGTAACTTATCTAAAACTGTATTTACCATGACTAAATCCTCAGTACCATCATCACAACAAGAAAGTATTACATATACACATTCCCTTAACCTGGATGATACATCAAAGGGCTTGCGCATTTCAGTACATGTATTTGAACATGAGTTGGAATTCTTTGTGTTGGAAGTGTCATCAAATATTAAAGGATGAATGATATAAAGAAATGACAACTGATCTCTCTAAATGGACCATTCTATCGTTAATATTAACTACAGCGACATTAATCGTTGGACTTGCAATTTTGATAACTAAATAAATGACTAACAAGGATAAGGAATCTATTTCTAGTACAATCCCAAATACTGTAATTGTCATAAAGTGCAGAAAATTTGAATATAGGGTTACTCAGTTTGATTTTGGTGACAAAATAAGTAAATGATCTCGTTCTATTGCCGTAGATGCAGTTTTTGTCTTCCAACTAGAGAACAAACACAAGGATATATGTGACAAATGTCGTGAAAATAAAGAAGGAAGGAGATCTAGACTATCTTATCAAAGTGTTTTTGACAGAAATACTCTACTAAGGTAAGCCGTCCAAGGGATAAATGACTTTATAATCTGGGAATGCCTGGCATATATGACACAAACCATTGAAATACTTTTTTCTAACCTTAAATTTATTCCAACTTTTGGGACTAATATGATATCAGTAATTTAAAATCAAATACCAATATATAATATTTAATTACATATTAGGTTCTTTAATTACCCTAAGATCTCCGTTATTCATGATCTCGATTCCCATGATTTTCAGTATTCTTCTGGCATCGTCTTCTGCCTCCCTCTGAATAATATTTCTTGCCATTTTTAGTCTATATCTTAGTATCCAATGTTGTCCTATCTTATACTTCCCACGAATTTCGTCTGGTACAACCTTCAAAACCGTTACTTCCCTAACTGATCCCATGCTCGAGGAAAGTAACTCATAGCCTCCTTCCTTTTGATATTTTTTCATTAAAGCGTTTAAAGCATTTGCCTTTTCATCTGGATCTTGGACAATAGCAGCATTTCCTTTAATGACGACGCTAATATACAATGTGTCTGCCTGTGAAGCATCGGTCGGATGAAAATAATATGATGGTAAAAAACAAACATAAGAATCAACTTCAAATCCAACCTTTGAGTTTCTTTTGATATTTTCTATTTTCTCTCCAATTGGATGAGAGTGCAAATATATTGCACCAATATTTTTATTATCTGATTGAATATCAATTAAGTCATTCTTAACATAAACAAAATTCATTGGTATTATTTGTGGATAACCTTGTTGATCAATCGATGCAACTCTACCAACTCTTTCTTCATTTAGAAAGCTAATCATATTAGATAAAGATTTTATTTCCAACTTTGGTATTAGCTGCATATCTAGATTTGCACTCTAGTGGTATAATTAAATTACTAAATTTAATTTCTCTTATTCTCCTTTGTGAGGTAGTTTAATCCGAAAATTTTTTAATCATGTCTTACCACTTTATCTATGAAAGAAAAAAAACCGTGTTGGTCACCGGATGTTCTTCTGGAATAGGATATGCCACATGTCTTGTGTTTGCACGTAACAACTTTGCGAGCTATGGTTCTGTGAGAGATTTATCAAAAGCTGGTAGAATTCAAGAAATAACAAATAGAGAAAAACTACCTCTCAAAATAATACGGCTTGATGTAAACGAGGATGATTCTATCAGAGTAGCAATCCAAAAGATAATTTCTGACTCAGGGCGAATTGATATTCTAATAAATAATGCCGGTTATGGTATGTTTGGTCCTATTGAAGAGATTTCCATTAAAGAAATTAAGGAACAATTTGAAACCAATTTTTTTGGAACAATCAGACTTATAAAGGCAATAGTTCCCATAATGAGGAAACAACGAAATGGAACTATTGTAAATATTAGTTCAATGGTTGGAAGATTTGGCGTTCCACTTAATGCTGTATATGTGTCTAGCAAATTTGCATTAGAAGGACTCTCTGAGTCTATTTCATTTGAGCTAGACGAATTTGGAATAAAGGTTATACTTGTTGAACCAGGAGTTATCCAAACTGATTTTTTTCAGAATCTAAAGATCAAGGTAAATGATGCTAAATCACCGTATTATAAGTTAATGGACAAGAGAATAGCATTTTTAAAAGCGGCTATGAAAAATAGCGTATCTTCTAGTGATCAACTTGCGAACACCATCCTCCATGCAGTAAATTCTAGAGACCCTGATATGCGATATATAATTGGAAATGATGCCACAAATTCCATTCATATGAGAAACTCATTATCTGACAGAGAATTCATGAAGTGGATTAAAGATGGTATGTTTTATGGTAAGGGATTTGCAAGGTAAAAGGTCATCAAATTAGTGTTCTTTTTCTAGATATTTACGGACGCCAGTCATAATGGGGTCCAGATACCTAGATAACGAAATTGACAAAAGAGCTATTCCAGCTCCCAATAATGCACCACCTATCACATCAAAGAAATAATGGTCACCAACATAAATTCTGGATATACAAACAAGTGCTGCCTCACATGCAAGTATTATAGTAAATGCTAGCTCTTTTTCCCTTCGAAATAGTATAATTAGTGTCAATGCCCCCGCAGCAACGATAGAAGCATGACCTGATGGATATGCAAAATCTGTTTTCTCAGGAATATGAATTTCCAGTCTTTCCACTGGCGGACGGTTTCTTTCGAATAAATTCTTAAATAATGTGTTTAGTGGAATTATAATCAAAAATGAAATGACGATAATTACAGCAATTTTTTTTCCTTTCCAGCCTGCAAAAATACTCATGAAGACAATCACACTCAACCAGACTATTTCTCTGCCATACATTGACATTAAAATCATAAAATCATCTGTAAGATTAGAGCCAGAGTTATAGATGAGTGATGAGATTGATTCATCGAAGGCAATAATAGATGGAACTTGGTATCCGAACTTGGGAGAAACCGCAATACCCATTATTATGAATACCGCAATGCACATAATTGTCATGATTACATATTTCAACACAACACCATAATATGAGATACAATATATTTCATTTTAGTATAAAAAATCATATAATAAACTGTCTTTATTTCCAGACAATTCCGCACCTATCTATAGAACAAATCTGTCTCTAAAAAATGATTCGACTTAGCTTTTGAGTATACTTGAGTATGTATTTTACTTTCCTTTTATTTTTCTTTTTTTTTAGTTAAATTTTATTGATTGTCTTTTTCATTTTATACAAACTCAGTTAACGTGGTTTGCTTTTCTTTTTCCCTTGTTTTCCAGTTGAATCTATTCTCCAATTCTAATTGATGATTTATTTTTTCCAAGTTTACATTTTCAAAAGATAATTTCTTCATATCCATATTCTCTCTAAAGATATCTACAGTTCCAGGGCCATATCCACCGTAATGATTATTTGCTGTCAAGTTTTCAATATGAATTGAATTTATGACATATTTACAGATCTAACTGGAGACTTTGGCGGATTCTGGGGTTCTAGTAACTCTAATAGTTCAATGAATGAACTCACATTAATACTAACATAACCTAGCTTTAAAGGTTTCTGCTAGGTAGGAACTATTGAATATGACTCAAACTAAAATTAAAATGATTAAAATCAAATACAACTAAATTGTACTAAAAGTTATTTGGTTTGTTCTAAAGAACGATACTAATAAAAATACAAGTTTGGACCCGTCAGGATCTGGATTGTTAACAATTCGGTTGCAACCTTCATATCTGTAATTCTACCAAACCGTTTGGCAAAAATGATATCATTTAATTTCTCAACATTATCTACGAATTGTAGAGCTCCAAGTATTAGTAAACTAGTGCTTATTAGTCCAGATCAGCACGGTAATGTAGAGGGAAACTTAAAAAGTGAATCTGTAGACCGAAACATCATTACTCCTAGCGACTCGATCAGACTAAATAGGGGACCAATGATGATTGCATTAAGTCTTCCTATTCAGTTTATGATAGGGGTGATGCTCCTAAGAGCTCAAAATATAACTTGATATAGGGAAAAGCCTTTAACGAAATTCCTGCAAGGGTTGATTATATTTTGACAGAGACAGAAGGATCCGGCCAAGGCTGGAACCAGTCATTTGACAAGCTGGTTGAAAGCCTGAAGGAGATGTCGGCATGAGAAAAATTGTCGTAAACACCTTCATAACGCTTGATGGTGTCATGCAAGCTCCGGGCGGACCCGAAGAAGATCCCACGGGCGGCTTCAAGTATGGCGGCTGGTTAGTCAACTACTGGGATGAAATGATGGCCAAGGTCATGATGGATGAGGTGATGCCAAAACCTTTTGACCTCTTGCTTGGACGGAAGACGTACGATATATTCGCGGCTTATTGGCCATTTGTCAAAAATGATCCAGACAAGCTGAAGGCAATTATCGCAGACAAACTGAACAATGCGAGGAAATATGTCGTCTCAAAAACGCTTACTAAAGCTGATTGGGAAAACTCTACGCTCATCATAGGTGATGTTGTGAAAGAAATCATCGAGCTCAAAAAACAAGATGGTCCCGAAATTCAAGTCCATGGAAGTGGCAATCTTATCCAGACGCTTTTGAAGAATGGCCTCATTGATGAGTTTCGCGTGTGGACCTTCCCTCTTACTATAGGCACTGGCAAGCAACTTTTCGGTGGAGGAACACTCCCTGCTGGTTTAAAACTGCTTGACTGCAAAATATCCACAACAGGCGTCATCATTACCACTTATGCGAACAATGGAAAGTTCAAGACCGGTTCACTTGAACTCGAAAACCCCACAGAGGCAGAACTCATTCGCCGAAAACGACTTGAAGAGGAAGGATATTAGTCGATTAGAACGTTGTGGTGATGCCGACTTGATATCAAGGAGCTTCATTACGAGTGACCCCGACGAAGATTGAAGAACCTTTACGAGAGCCTAGAATACAATCCGAACGGCATTGCTCAAAATCCAGTCACCTGTAGCACAGCCCGTGCCAAAGATAATCCTTCAATATGATTGAATACTATTGTCAACACTTGTACATTCTCGGACACTTTTAACTGCTGAAAATTCGTCGAAGATCCAAGTTTACTATTCACAGTAACTAAAATATTTCATTTTTCGCATGTTATCTTTAATATCACGGTCAATATTATTAGTTCGGCCCGTCGGTACCCACGATGCTATCGGTTCTAAATTAGGATTCTGAATATAACTATGGAATGCTAAGCTTTAAAGATTTCCTTTTGGATTTCGAAGTTCTCTAGTCTAAGTTCGTTGGTTCCAGTAACCCTGGATAAAGCAACTGATGGGAACATTGGGTTGATGCGTAATGACAAGAAATAACCGACCCACCATTTGCCTGTGTTTAGAGCATCGGTTTTTACGTGTTGTCCTATATAAAAATCTGGATAGAAAGAAACATAAAAATCGATCAATAATTAATTTACATTTCTATAATTTTTGTAAGTAAATCTAATCTTTTAAATTCAATTAAATAAATCTCAATTCTAACTAAACGCTTGAAAGGTTATAATATAAAATAATAAAATCACATCACATCCCCGTCCATAATTCTACAGATCTTAACGATACAAATTTAGGTTGCATTTATAACAGACGGTTGCGTAACTAACTTAGATTGAACATCCTGGGAGTGGTAGAAGGTTGTTAACCTACTTTGCCAAATAAGAGCGACAAGTTAGTTGCTATAATAGATGATGATTTAGACATAGTAGAGTTATTTCATGATGCTTTGAAATCAATTCCAGGAATACTATTGTTCAAATTCACAGATCCTATAATAGCACTTGAGCATATCACAATAAATAAAGATGCTTATGTGCTCATAATTTCAGATCTAAGAATGCCAAGCCTAAATGGTATAGAATTAATGAAAAAAGCCAAAAATTTGAATCACAAAGTTAGAACGTTGCTGATGACCGCATTTGAAATTTCAGACAAGAAGTTTAAAGAGTATATCAAGCAGGAAATCATAGATGGATTTCTTCAAAAACCAATAAGAATTGATGATTTGTGTTTAGAAGTAAATAAGCAAATCCATGCTCATGAAATATATGGATAAAATATAAAAATTATTTATTATCCACAGGCGCTAATACTATTTTATTATCCATTGCTACCATTTTGACTTATTTGATGATTTTATTTTCAAACTAGTTAAATTATGTAAGTATCAAATTGAAAATAAAAACAAAAAAAGAGGTTCAAGGTATTAAAAAATGTTCGAACCCAAGTTGTCGTCACGGTAGTAACGATCATTATTCGCCACTACATCCAAAGTCGGCAGGAGATCTTTTGGATGCATCATGTACATTATGTAACTGCGAAAAATTTCAAGAATAAAAAATAATTACGTTTCTGTCCCACATTCTGAACATATCGAATCATCAAATTCATTCCATTCACCGCAATTCTTGCAATGCGAATTATTTTTGTTTCCATATAGAGAATCCAGTGTTTGCTTCTTATTCATCAACCCATGCGATGACACATTTATAGTGCGTGTCGCACAACTCCACTGTAGTTAAATCCCGCATAGAAGAGACATTCCTAGATGCCTTAGTATTACACTGTGGTGCTTTTTCTGAAGTCCCGGCTTGCGTTAAATGCCACAAGCATTTACCCTCAATCTCCATAAGTAAATGAACTGTATCTTTACATCAAATAAAAACGTTTGATGAGAGATTAATTTTGTAAATTTCTTTAGAATTAGAATTTCTAATTAAATTTCGAAATTAGCCTGCTTTCGCTCAGATACCTGCTATGTAATACAGATAGGGCCTTTAGTCTAAACCAGCCTTGATTATGCGCTAACATTTCAGCTTTGCTCATTATTTCCTCTTCGCTATCCATCATCAATATAACACCTGTAAACTATTTAATACAATACTAGAATAGTAACAAAATTCCGAATTATTCTACATAACATTTTTCCCTTAAGATTTAACTATGACCTAAGAAAATTATTTGAAACATATGACTAAAAGAGTACTAGCACTAATTACTCTTACTATACTCGCAGCAGGAACGATTCTTTTTTACAATTCTTCTACTGCTGCTAATAAATTTGCCCCTGTCGCAATAATAAGTAATAGCAATGTTTTTACAAGCACCGGAATACAATCTCAGAAAGAAGTAGCACATTATTTTATTGCATCAGCGAGCCCGACGGCAAACCAACTCTACCCGACAAATGATCTTGTAAACTCAAGGGCATGGTATCAAGTAATCTTTACGACTGGAACTACGGCGCCAATTAAGCAAGTGGAAGTAGATTTTCCACCTGGAACTAACATATCAAATGCTCAACTAGTGGATACGGCTGGTTTAGGCCCAGGCACTTATACAATAAGTGGACAGACAATAACATATACTGTAGCCCCCGAAGTGTTAGTACCAGCGAATACGGAATTGAGGCTACAATATGATAACGTATTGAATCCTTCAATTCCAGATCCTGACCTAACAGTTCGGATAACTACTAAAGATTCTGCTGGTGATATTGTAGATTCAGGAACGTCATTAGCCTACAAAATAAGACAAATAGGAACCGAGGATATTTCTAATAAGTCAATAACTCGAGAAAAAATAGAACCTGGTGCAGTAGTTCCCGTCGTAACTCCACGATCTAGTGAAGTCATTTCGATTCCACCCGGACAGGACCGATTCCCGGTTCTTGGTTGTAACGTTGGTGAAGTTGCTACCGGTGGAGGTTATATAACAAACAGTCCAAAAGTTATCGTGACTTTCTCCTCTCCAGGCGAAGACCCAACGACGACATGGGCTATCCATGCAATTAATACAGACACATTCGCACACAACATTACCGCGACGGTTATTTGCCTTCATCTCGCTCCTTAAGCAGACGACTATTAGCGCCTAGCACAAAAATTTCACCCTATCTAATTTTATAAGAATTGATTATTCGATATTATATCCCTTCAAACTTAGACGAAGTGCATCTAACAAATCATCATAACTAGTTTGGTCTTTATCTAATGAGTATTCTTTTGCTTACATCGATGTAGGTTTTTTTTGTATTATTTTTTAGTTTTATATAATGGAAAATAATGCAGAATTTATATCCTGAATAATATTAGGATTTTTCCCTCCAAGTTCATATAAACCAAAACCTTCTGTAGGAACTAAATGATCTTACGTCCAAAGACCTTACTTCTCCTTTCAATAGTTCTGTTGATCGGAACGGTATTTGGTGCAAGTGCAACAAACGCATTCGCCGATGACCCATTCAAAAATATAGGGGGAATTGACGATGATAGTTTCCCTGTTGGCTTTGTTGACAAGCTAAAGGTTATTTTCTATTCCCATTGAATGATGAAAAATTAATAAAATCCCATTCTTCTTGTTCTTCCGTTTACCGTTCAAGTGCATTACTGTTTTTAAGTATTCTTTACTTTAATTCAAATCCTTTTAGACTTAGCCTTTCTAGTTGTTGTTAATGGTGCGGAAGCGGAAAAACTATTTTGATTAAGAGAGTATATACTAAATTAACGGATGTGAAAAGTGATAAGAATCTTAAAGTAGTATGCTTCGATGCATTCAGGTTGTCGCCGATGTTTTGGAATTAGATATATTTGCGGGAATCGTAGTATATTTATGAAGAGTGCCAAGTTCAATAAATTCCTACAAGCAAACATCAATGTCATTATTCCAGTAATCCTTACTGTATTAGTGATAGTTGTTGGTGGTTTTGCTGAGTATCTGGTCGAATACAAACAGCCAGGAGCGAATATAACTAAATTTGGCGACGCCCTTTGGTGGTCTGTGATTACGATTACAACAGTAGGGTATGGCGATTATACTCCAATAACCCCCGTGGGGAGGATAATAGCGACAATAGTAATGTTTTCAGGCATTGGCATCGCCGTAACATTAGTAACCGTAATCGCGCAAACGAGATTTCAGCGTATGCAGGAAAGATTGAAGTCAAAGACTGATGGTAAGGCTGGAGTATTAGCAAATGAGATGAAGGCAACTATACAAGACAAAGTCACGGGAATCGAGAAACTGACCGAAGAAGAGTTTGATGGGCTAATGGTCATGATGAAGAGTTTACGTCTCACTCTACTTGAAGAGTCTAAAGAGGTTTACAAATGTCCTGAATGTGCTAGCGACTACCGTAGCAAGCCTAAATTTTGCAGTAATTGTGGATTTGCGCTTAGTGATATTCCATACACTTCATAATTAGTGTGATTATGTCCCATTTCATGTTCTCGTACGCATTCTTTGCTATCTTCTGTTCGAATAAGCATACATCCGTTCTTTACCTGATTCCAATAAATATTATCACCATCTCTATACTATCTGCAACATTGTAATTTTTCTATTCTCTTGTCATTATCTACGATGTTACTAATTACAATTGGTTGTAGTTTGTTACCAATATAGGGACGTCACAAGCAATCTTTTTGGCTAGGTAGCCATTTGATAAAAGTAATCATAAATAAATTTTTTAATCTAATCCAATGCTGTTATACAAGGAAACTTTGGACAAAATGTTCAAATTCCCTCATATCATACTTCAAACTAATGAAAAAGTGTACTCGATGTAACATCTACTCTAAGATAACTTATTCTTGTGATCACACAAATAATTTAGATATGTGCCCAGAATGTTATCAGGAAGTTCATTGGAGGTTAACTAATTAATGTTATAGCCTCTTGGATCGGAGGGCGCCTACGGAAATTCGATGATGAGTTATGATTACCTTTTATTTACAATGGCCAAAAAGAATAGCACTAAAATAGAAAGTGCCATAGAAGGCAATATAATGTCAGTAAAGGGATTGTCTAATGGTATGCTATGTTCTAAATACTCATAAAATAGAAAAACACCAAATAGAAGAAATGCTATAATGGCATATAGCAGTTTTCTCAAATGTGTGTTCCGATAGGCAGATATCGATAAAGCAATTAGTATAGCAGCGAAGACTGTACCGACAACATATAGGAGACTCTCAACCAAATCAAATAGTCCATTTTCAGGAAAAAATCCCAAAACATTCACAACAACTAGTTATTTTCGTCAGATAGTGAAAGGAAGATTTCAACCAGTCTATTGCTCCATTTATTCCAGAGATTTGGATGGTGAGTCTTTAACAATTCTACTATGTATCTAGAATCAATCGAATCATCACATAGCTTGTATCTCTTGTACTTTCCTTCCCTAACTTCATCTATTAAATTTAAATCAATCAATCGCCTAACGTGCCAGTTTACAGACGGTGCAGATATTCCTAATCTTTTTACAATATCCGTTTGTGTAGGATATTTTTGTTCAATAATAAACATAATAATCTCTCTTGGTGTTTCTTGGTTTAATACCCGGAACAGTAACTTTTCATGATCTTGATAGGCTCCTGACTGAAAATGTAGTTTGTACAAGCCTTCTCTACTAGAGGTTATCTTCCCACTTTTTTGAAGCTGATAAGCATGATATTGAACAGATCCCATCGATAAAGACAACTCATTTCTTATCTGCCGAAGATAACACCCAGGGTTTTTTTGAATAAAAGTCAATACCCTCTCCTTGGTTGAGTTTGATTTATCTTGTATTAATCCAATTCACCCCATTAATTGTAATAACATAACAGGCTGACTGTCTGTAAGTTGATTCTAGTATTTAATTCATTCAGTACAAACCACAAACTGAGTCGAGCTTTGACTCCCATAAACAATGGTTATAGACTTGTATCATATTCCCTATTAGTTTTCAATAACCATTTATCCTAGGATCAGTTCTAAATCTCCCAGCATAGTGACGTGAATTAGGCGTATTTATAAGAAAATGGGGCTTTATTCTATTTAGGTATGTTAACTCGATTTATATACCAATTAATTCTCTTTTCCAGGAACTCTAACTGTGATTCATTAATTTTTCCTTTTCTATGTAAGAAGTTTAAATCTCGTTGAATTTGCTCAAGTTGTTTTATGCATTCTTCTTTATTGTTTTTTGATAACATTTCATAAGTGTAATCTATGTTTGTTAGGCTTCTCTTAAAAGACAATCTAGATCTTTGTCTATAAAACCAACCTCCAATAGTCGAAGCTAACCCTATTATCACTGAAGTTAATATGATAAATGTTTCCGTCAAGATTGCCCCTTTGAAATTTGCGGTTACGGTCTCATAACCAGTGACATTAAAAATTACTGGATTTTGGTTCGTATTATTCGTGACAGACCAATGACCAAAGTCGTACCCCCTGTCAGGTATTGCTTCACATTTAGCAAGGGAATTGAGAGGCAATGTCATAAACTCACCATCACCTAGAATGGTATCGTTACATTTTACAATTCCAGCATTTGGAGGATTGATATCCATAAATATTTTTGTAATTATTTTGTCTGTTTTTCCATCGATAGTAATTATCCCATTAGACCTGGGATTAGTCACGTATGTGAAGTTTGTACTAGGATCTACTGCTAATTTAGTTGCTATGAGGGGAAAGGTTACTTTTAAGGGGACATTAATGAAAGGAGTGTTAACTCCTGATGCAATTATTGCAGGTTCTAGTGAAATATTTTCTATTACCTTATTTGTTGTCCCATTAATTACACTAATAGTATTACCTTCCAAATTGTTAGCATAAATTTTGTTACTTCTTGGATTAACTGCAATTCCAACTGGATTATGCCCGACTTTTACATTAGTTTCAATTTTGTTAGATGTCCCATTTATGACACTTACAGTACCGTTTGAGAAGTTTGAGACATAAATGGTATTAGTTTGTGTGTTGATAGCTAGTACAGAGGGATTCGAACCAACATGAATGGTTGATACCAATGTATTGTTACTTCCATCCAGAACTAAAACACTATCTTTCCCTAAATCTGAGACATAGACTTTGTTTGTAAGTGGATTGATTACAATATCATAGGGTAACGTAGCATATTTTAAGGATTTTATTATATGATTATCAATTGCATCAACCACCGTAATCGTATTTGAATCTAGGTCTGCTACGTATATCCAACCTCTACCTAAATTGATCCCTATCCCCAATGGAGAATCTCCTACTCGTATCTTAGTAAGTTCTTTATTAGTAAAACCATCAATCACGGAAATTGTGTCGGAATCTCTATTTGAAGCATATATTCTGTTAGAGAAGGGATTTACGTCTACATCATAAGGAGAATTGCCCACATCAATATTTTTTTCTACTTTGGACTTATCAATATCTATTACCGATATTGTATTAGAAAATTGATTAGCAACATAGAGTTTGTTTGTGATTGGGTTAATATCAATCCCAATAGGAAAACTTCCCGAATTTATAATTGGATTGGATTTTGGCGATATTACCTTCTGTTCACTTCCCTCTTGGGCGGAGATATTAATTACAAAAATACTAAAAAAGAGTAAACAAGCTAGTAAAAAGTAAAAAAACTCTGGTAAATAATTTTTCAAATAAACAGTTTATGTTGAATGGGTATAAATAGTAATTACTAGTTACAATTTAGATTTAGCAAGAATCTGCTATTGAGATTCAATGTAAACAATAACACAGGCAACCCATGAACTCATGTTATCGAGTTAATCTGACATTTGACTTGATCAGATCTTACCTTACCAAAACATAGTTTGCCTGCTTTACTTCTTATGTTTTAATTTATAGCGAAAAATGATTCTAAAAATAATACCCAGAATTAATACGATAATGCCTGCGACAATAATCATAAAACCATTAATTGTCCAGGAAGGATTGCTATACATAAATGAGTTTGGAGGGCCCAAGAGTTCCTTGGATTGTGCAGTAAAAATTAACCCTGCCAATACAAGTGCCACTCCAATAATCTCAATTAATATTTTCATTTATTACCAAATAATTATTGAGATCTGCATATGTATATGTTATCGACATCTTGATTATTTTATATAGATTGTTGGTAACTTAATGTTCGGAAGAGGAAAATAAAGCCAAGTAGAGGTCTCTAATCAACAATTAGATTGAATTGAATGTAAAAGGTATACAATATGGCTAAGTTTTAATAATTATAAAGTGTCCGTCATGAGTGCGAAGATAAAAATTGACTGAAAGTAAATTGACAAATTCCAATGTAATCATTGGGTATCTGTCGGCGATTGTGGCTGCAATACTCTTTGGCTCCGTTTCTACCCTAGCAAAACCTATACTGTCAACAATAAATCCTATTGTCCTTTCGTCAATTATTTACTTAATTGCTGGACTGTTCTTTACTCCTTCTGCCTCACGAGCACAATCAAAAATTACAATGAAGTACTACGGTCTAATTGTAACAAGTGCAGTAGCTGGTGCAACCATTGCACCTATTATCTTTTTTGTAGGGTTAAAGCTAAGTACAGCTGCAGATACTGCGCTACTCGCAAACGGCGAAACGGTATTTTCGATTTTATTTGCGCTACTTATTTTTAAAGAAAGATTGAGCCGTGTTGGATATATTGCAGTAACATTGATCCTTGGTGGTGTATTTCTGGTAACAACAAACCTTGATTTTAATAGTTCTATATTTAAGTTGAATATAGGTAATGTGTTTGTAATCGCATCAACAATAATCTGGGGACTCGATAACAATATTTGTAAGATAATAGTTAGACGGGTAGATGTGTCAAAATTGATTCAATTAAAAGCTTTGATCGGAGGCTCCATTTTGCTAGGAACGGTTTTCATTTTAGGAATTCCTTTCAATATTCAAAGAGAACAATTACTTCCTGTTGTTTTTCTAGGTGTCTTTGGATTTGCGATATCACTCTATCTATATCTACACAGCATAAAAAGCATTGGAGTAGTGAAAGCCTCATCTCTGTTATCCTTATCTGCGGTATTTGGACTAGTTTTTGCAATAATATTCCTGAATGAATTAATAAGTATAAATCAGATCATTGCCATATCTGTAATGATATTTGGAATTCATTTAATGTACTCTCATGAAAAGAAAGATCAAATAATTCTCAAATGAAAAATTTCTGGCAAAAAGTATCCAAGATATAATGCAATGCTTCATTAACATTTAAAATTTTAATTTTTTTCCAGTTAATGTGTTATTTTTATTAAAAACCTGTAATTCTATTCCCATAAATGAAAAAATGTGGAAGAATTATGCTTATACTTTATTAACGTCTAGATAGTCGTCGATAATCCAATTTAATACTTAATAATATCGGTCTATTAGAATATTATAACCTTGTACCAAGGAGTAATACAAAAAAGTCAGAGGATTGTTGATATTGCACCCAAATGGGCAGATAAAATTAAGGCTTTACAACAAGAAGGGTTTCCATTTCCATTGTCTTTGGGATGGTGGAGATTGTACTTTAGTCTTGACAGTCCTTCAAAATGTATAGTAGGTGAAGCTCATGGCTATTCCTCCCAATATGAAAGAGAATGTAAAACATGTGATAGGTTAGGTTGGGAATTTGGACACTCTTTTCTAATACGCTCCATGAAAGATTTCAAAGACAATATTCAAGAGTTTGTGACACATTGGAATGAGAAACATATGTTATAAAAAGAAATCATATGTTATCGTTCAATAGTTACATATGTTATCGTTCAATAGTTACACTTTTTTTTCTAATTCGTCAGACTTGTGAACCGTAGTCTCTTTTCCATAACAAAATTTCATTAGAAATGATCACATCATAATTATGAGGTAGGTAAATCACAGAAATGCAAAGTATATTACAACATTGCGAAACAAAAGGAGAGGGCTCGATTCCTCCATGAATTTTAATTTAGAAAATCGAGAAAGAAATTCCGTGTATACTAGTAATTTTAAATGTTTTTAATGATTAAAGCGATTATGGTAATCATGGTATGAGACAATTTAGAAAATTTTCCAATAGACACACTTCATTTGGCAAATAATATGATATGAGGAGGGTCAAGTATTATTTTATTAGTCGAATACTATCAAAATATAAAAAAAATATAAACGATTTGCTTATTTGTCATGCTGGAGATTTGATTGAGTGATGAATAAGAGACTGGAAACTATGGAAAATCTACGAAAAGTAATAGATAGAGGTAAATTTCATGACGACGAAATGAACTGGAAGAATTTTGAATATGTTGAAATTTTTGAAGATATACATTTTTCAAAAATAAGAGATCACTGTGATTGGTAACTGGGTATCTTGGAAAATGGACAAGTCTTACAGAAATATTTATATCGTTTCAGTATCCATGATTTCAATAATCCTAATGCTAGTATTGAATATTAGTTATAAGTCCTTTGGAGAAGAACAAGAAGTATTAGATATTCCACAGGCTAAATCTGTATATGATACAGAAACTATGCATCTGCCCAAATCTGTTGGTTTTTTTATAATTCTTATTGCTAATGAAGCGCATGAAGAATGGCCTAAAGAAAAACATAAACATATTACAGATCATAATCCAGACTATGTGCCAACGCACGTAGTTATTCCCAAAGGAACAGCCGTATTGTTTCTTAATGCAGATGCTCCTTGGGATACACCGCATCCTCATACTATCAATGTAAAGGATAGCTCTGGAAATGTGATTTATACCACTGGAAAGATGAATTATTCTGACGCATCTGAATTAAAAATATTACCAGTAGGAAAATACAGTATTGTAGATACTATATATGATTGGATGAAAGGTAGCATTACGGTAACGGATGAAAGTTCTTCGGGTAATGAGGTAGTGGGTGGATTTTATTCTCCAACTCATCAAGTATCGAATAATTTGGACAATGACGGAATAATGCATCCTGGATGGCTGGGCTATTATGAAAGTGAATTCCCAAAGAACGACTTTAATATTCTTAGCAACTACAATTTCACCTATAACACTTGCTCGTATTGCCAAGGTAAGTACTGGCCCGATAATAAGACTGGTAATCACACATTGATAATTTTTGGTACTAATCAACCACTTTCGGAAGCAGTAGTCAAACTACAGAAATTAATAAAAGATAATGTTTACATCTGAAAATGACTTTTTTATTTTTTCTCATAATTACCTTAAATGTCAAAGATGTAGCATTTGAAATTCATGTCTCTTCTTAACACCCACTCCCGGCCAGGTATATTCAACATTATAAAATGATTCTAGTAATTTTAAAGAATGGGTTGCAAACATATTTGTGATGAAATAGGAATATTAGGAGCAAGTTACAGTAATGGAGTCAAATATTGTAGAAGGTGTTCTGTGTATTTTTTTCATGACGGATCATTTTGTCCGTGTTGTCATCTACATCTTAGGTTCAAACCAATAAGATCACGAAAATGAAACTTAACCCAGGAATTCTGGTCAAAGATTTTGAAATATGTCTTGACCTCAAGATATACGGAGAAAGGTTTTAGGGCTCTGAATTACTAATTTATGCTATGCATGAAAATAATCTTGAGATGGCTACATTTGCTGCTGGCTGTTTCTGGGGTGTAGAAGAAGTGTTCACGAAAACAAAAGGAGTAAAATCCACAAGAGTTGGATATATTGGAGGAAATCTTCAAAACCCAACTTATGAGGATGTTTGTACTGATAGAACAGGCCATGCTGAAGCCTTACAGGTAAAATATGATCCCAAAGAAATTTCTTATGAAGAACTTTTAGATTTATTTTGGTCCATTCACAATCCAACTACTAAGAACAGACAGGGTCCTGACATCGGGTCTCAATATCGCTCTACTATTTTTTATCATACCCCAGAGCAGGAGAGGACTGCAAAAAAATCAAAACAAGAGCTCGATGACTCAAATAAGTTTCAAAACAAAATAGTTACAGAAATTGTACCGGCTACTACATTTTATCAGGCAGAAGACTATCATCAAAAGTATTATCAAAAGATCGGTGGAGGTAGTTGTTATCATTGAAAATAAAAGTGACTTGATCTAATAGGATTCATTATTTAGAAGCACAATCGCTGACCCTTATATAATTTGTTGAACACTTTATATTAACGCCTAAACACCAACTGATGGGTAACTGTCGGTCGTTGTTCTTGTTCATTGGCCAAAACTCCCACCTGTATTAAATTTTAACTCATTTATATTCAGAATTTTGCGTGAATTGTATTTCTAATAAAGTCAGCCTACTCAACAACAGTTTGACTCTGCTCTCTCATAAATTGTGTAAGATAATATCTGCCACCCGTACCTTTTCCCGTAGTTCCAGAATCCTTCCAACCTCCAAAAGATTGGCGTCCTACCATGGCACCAGTTGTAGAACTTTTTTTCCTGTTGACATAAACAACTCCTGCCTCGATATCTTGGAGAAATTTCAAAATTTCTTCCCTATTGTTACTGTAAATTCCTGATGTAAGGCCATATTCTGATTCGTTCGTCATTTTAATTGCGTTATCAAACTTATCGTATTCTGTTATACATAAAATAGGAACAAATAGTTCCTTTTTAAATAAAGGATGACGTGATGGTAGCCCCTCTACAATAGTAGGTTCCACGTAAAAGCCATGTCTAAACTCTTCACTTTGTAGTACTGAACCTCCTGTAAGAATGTTACCATGATTTGAAGCAAGCTTAGAATACTTCTTGAAATTATTGTATGCATTTAAATTTATCACTGGTCCGACAAAACTTTCTCTCTCTTTGGGATTCTCAACTCTTAGTTTTTTTGTCTTTTCCACTAGCCTTGATAAGAATTGAGATTTAACATTTCTCTGAACATAAACACGCGAACATGCACTGCATTTTTGTCCTGAAAATGAGAACGCGGCTTTAGCTACTCCTTCAGCTGCCATATCTAAATTTGCAGTATCTGTCACGATAGTCGCATTTTTTCCTCCCAGTTCTGCAATTACTGGCCGCGGCTTTGTCTTGCTCGATTCACCCATTAACCTATAGCCAACCTCTCTAGATCCAGTAAATACAATACCAGCTACTTCTTTACTCTCAATTATTGTCTTTCCTATTTCCGCACCTGATCCTGGAACAAAATTTATTACTCCATTAGGGACTCCTGCTTCAATCATAATCTCAACAATCTTATAACCGATAATTGGGGTATCACTTGCTGGTTTTATAATTACTGTGTTACCAGTTATAGCAGACCCAACACTCATACCTACTAAAATTGCTGCTGGAAAATTAAAAGGCGCAATAACAGCCCATGCCCCGTATGGTTTCATCATACTTGTATTGTGCTCGTTTGAACTTCGCAACTTCCTAGTGACGAACCCATTGTTTCTTTCCATCTCATCTGAATAGTACATAATAAAATCAATCGCTTCATCTATGTCGGCAATTGATTCATACCTATTCTTGCCATTTTCAAAAGTAAGCCATGCAGATAATTCAAATTTGCGTTTCTTTATAATGGCACCTATTTTTCTAAACAACTTTACTCTTTTTTTATAATCTATTATACTCCAATTTTCAAACGCATTCATTGCAGCTTGAATTGCTTTTTTTGCATTTGTTGAATTCGCTTTACTCATATATCCCAAAATGATTCTTCTATCTGTTGGGGACGTGCGAATCATACTTTCTGATGTATAGATCTTTTTACCATCAATAATAACAGGATAGGTTTTTCCAAATTCAGAAGAAACCAAATTAACTGCTTTTTCATATCGGCTATGAAATCGATTCTCCTGATTACTATCAAGAAAGGTCTGAAACGTATCTTCATTCTTAAACGCCATATTATTAATTCCCACTCATCATTAAAAAGTAGATAATATCTATGTAATAACGGGGATAATAATATTTACAACAAAGACATTGGTGAATCAAAGCATTCAAGATTGTATCAGGGATCTGGCAAGTAAAAATATATTTCTTTTTCTCTCCCTAATTCTTCTTAAAGAATATTGTAACCATTTTTCGCCGTACGGCATGTACTCCAGTACTTCGTATCCTTTTTTAACCAATTGTTGTTTCAACTCATCTCTGATTCCTTTTAATAATTGAAACTGCAAGTTTTTCATCCTTTCTGATCCTTTGGTAGATAAAGCTAATGCCTCGTCTATAAGTTTTGAATCATGAGTAGCAATGGCAACAATTCCCTTGTAAGAGGATTCCTTGAATACTAATTTCATGAGTCTTGAAAAATTTTGAGTTATCTCATTATTTGATTGATACGCTTCATGTTTTTCTTCACTATAGGCGCCTTTAACAATTCTTAAATTGGCAGAATTTTCCATAAGATGTAGCAAATCACTGTGACTCCTTCTAAGATATGATTGAATTGCTACTCCTGTATCTCTATTTTTTCTTAGGATTTCAAGATAAATTGACAAAGTGTCTTCTACGAATTTGGAACTTTCAATATCTATCCACATAAAATGCCCACTTTGTTTTGCTTTTTCAGAAATCTTTGTAAAGTTCTCTAAACAGATATCGTACCCAACACTAAGTCCAATTTGCGTTGGTTTTACAGAAATACTACCGCTAACATTCTTGGCTTTTAATAGATCAAGTAAAGTAAAATATTCTGAAACTGACTTATCAATCTGAGATCTTTCAGTATTTGCTTCGCCAAGATAGTTTATAATGGCTGACATTCCATTTTGATTTGATTTTCTTGCCTCGGCGATTGCGTCAGTATTGGAATATCCCGCAATCCATCGTTTAGATATCCTAAATAGCATTCTTTCTAGAAGAATTGGATCGTAATCGTGAGAATGAGATATTTTTTTTTGCAAGATTACCTCCTCAATGAGCTTTTCCACTGACGTATGCTTAATTGATATTAAAATATCTATAGAGGTGTATTAACATAAGCAAAGAAATGAATATTATTTATTATCTAGCGGTGCTAAAGGAATCTTATTATCAAATTCCTATTTGCCACCAGTTTGACCCCTGTTATAAAATATGCCGGAACTCCCTCTCTTTGAGGGACTCGAGTGTATTAAGCCTTCATTAACTCAATTTGAATCCATGAGTTTGGAACAAACATTACAAAAAGAAATTGATGAATCAAAGAAATGGCTTGATCGTGAGAATGATGATTCTACCTACAAAAGAGATCTTGAAAAAAGGATTGAATTGATAAATTGGGTTCTAGAAAATATGAAAAATCCCGGCGTTGAGATTTGTGGCCTTATCGAATCTAAAAGGAATGAAATTATACTAGCAATAAATCAGACCTATTCAATATTAGGGGCCGATAAATTGCATAGTGAACTTCGGATACTAGACTGGATATTGTATCAAGTTTGCATTAATCAAAAATAAAATCTGCGGCTCTATCCGAAAAGCAATGATGGACTCGGTTAATTTCTATAAGCTGCGATTATGATAAATAAGCTCAATTTTGTAGTTATCATAAACCGAGCTGACTAGATATTATATTCATGGATATATTACTTGTAATGATGTTTTCATCTCAAACAAGATGGTATCAAAGGAGGTACGCAGTTGACCTATATTAGCAGTACTGATGCACTTAGACAACTAATGCGAGCACAAGATAAAGGAGCATATATAGTAAAAATTTCGCCTAAAGATAATACACTAAGTAATGGAGTGGAGTACTGTTATGTGGGATTAAAATGCAAGGATGGAACTAACCTTCCTATGTCTTCTAACAATAGAATAGTTAGCATCGTAGACGATGACTTAGGCATCACTATGTTTTTTCACGAGGCTTTACGAACTATTGCAGGAATTACAATATTTACCTTTACAGATCCTGTATTGGCACTCGAGCATTTTCAGGTTAATGGTTATGCGTATGTACTGGTAATATCTGACTTTAAAATGCCAAGCTTGAATGGAATGGAATTGCTAAAAAAGATAAAGGAGTCAAATCGCTTCGTAAGAACGATACTAATGACCGCTTTCACGATAGATGATAATTTATTTCAAGAATATACTAAAAAGCGAATCATAAATAGGTACCTTCAGAAGCCAATAGGTTTACACGATCTTATTAAAGAGGTAAATACCCAGTTGGATTGTTACGAAGTCCAAAAAAAATATCCTTCCTAATGAGCAGAATCGTATAGTATTTCTACTATTTTGCGAAGTTCAATTAGTTTTTGGTATAATTGATATTAAAATATTTATAGAGGTGTATTAACAAAACGAAAATATAATAAATTAAAAGGATAAATTGATTGGTGCCATCTATTGAACCAAGCACCAACCAAATCATCTGTCAAGCTCTAATGTCAAGATAGATGACAATATCATTTCTTGGAAAAACTATTTAAAATTTCTAATACAGATATCTAATTCAGTACTTTTAATATAAAAAATTGCAGGTCTATTTTATCAATCTGTTTTCTACCATCATTCCAAAGTAAAGTTATATTTCTACTATTTTGCGAAGTTCAATTTGTTTTTTGGTATAATTGATAAATAACCTTATTTCAAAAATAAGCTAAGTTTTGGTATCATAAATTAAAGTATCAGACTATTGCTAAAAACCATATGAAAATTTCAGAATTGTGTAGTATGATTGAGGAATCTATCCATGTCGGAAAATATCCTCTACAAAATCAACAAAAAAATATTGCAAAGTTGGTAAAAGTTATCAATAGATCAGATTCTGAAGATCTAAAATGCAAAGATATCAAAATTGAAGTCAGAATACAAAATCTATATACCTTAAATAATTATATCCCCAATATTGAGCATCTGCCGGGAATAATTGAAATGGATATTTTGGATTCATTTAAAATGTTATGTAGACGTTCAGAAAGGGTTTCATCAGATATAATTACCAATATTTGATATGCATTTGGATTATCAAAAGTTTCAAGCCAGTGTTCCAAGAGACCTGATTGCTCTGCAACTATTCTAATGAATATACTATGCGTGAACCCTTTCTCAAATATCCTATAATACTTCACTAATATACTGTTCTTACTGCGTACTACTGATATTCTGTTTATAGTGTTATTTTGTTCTGAGTAATGAATAATTCAGTGATAGCTCCCTCTGGAGTACCTGAACCAAAGGCTTGACTGCGGGGAATAGAAAAACCCTGGGATTTGCCGACTAATATAAATAACTTGTTATTCATAAAATATTATGAGTACGAAGGCAAAGAGTACGAAGGCAAAGAGTACGAAGGCAAAGAGTACGAAGGCAAAGAGTACGAAGGCAAAGAGTACGAAGGCAAAGAGTACGAAAGAGCAGAAAGATGTCCGTGGTTCAGGTCTACTAAAGGGAGGGACTGAAGTAGGACTTGAAAAAGGCGACAGCACTATAGGTAAGATAAATGTTGGTGGTAAAGTAGGAGTGGAAAGCGATCACTCTTTAGGTGAGTTTAAGGAAGTAGCGGATGATGCTTTAGATAGCATAAAGTCAGGGCTCAAGGCTGCTAGGAAAAAAATCTCAGATCTTTAAGACTAGTCCGCGTAAAGGTAAGTTGGTTAATCCCACCTACCAGCAAGATTCAAATCCCACCGAACCCATACCAGCGTGCCTAAATAATATGGATTCACATTGTAAACAATAGGCATACGACCAGCCCCAAATAGATGAACTTTTCAATAATTTGATTTCAAGCCTGCAAGTACTCCGCTTTCAATAATTTTGTTTTATATGAAAGAGAACATATTACGTGCGTTATTTACGAGTTCTGTCATGTTTATTTTGGTATTTTAAACAGCATTTAAATCATAATTATGTAATTGTTTTAAATGATTAAGCTTCATTCATGTTGTTGTTGCCGAAATTGAATAAACGCATGATAAAGGGTCTCAAATCTACAACTATAGGGTATAGAATGGTATGTCATCACCTGATTTAAGTGAGCATGCGACGAGACAGAATCTAAAATTACGAAGGAAAAATATGGAGCTAACTCAACTATATTCAGATTTACGTGAATCATTTGAAGCTATCAGCGAAGTAAATAGAAAGCTTCGAGCAGTGAACGAAGAACTTGAAATGCATAATAAGGCACAAATTGAATTTATTAACATCGCCGCTCACGAACTGAGGACTCCAACTCAATCTATTCTTGGATATTGCGAAATGTTAGAAATGTTTCCTGAAAGAAGTGAACAGTATCTTGAAAGATTATCAAGAAATGCTGACCGTCTCTATAGACTTACGTCTGATTTGCTAGACGTAACTAGAATAGAGATTGGTATGCTAAGATTAAACAGTGCTGACTTTAATCTAATTGATACCATTCGTGAGGTTGTCAGTGACATAAGAAAGAAGTCGTATCTCATAAATGACAACGCAGATGTAGGAAAAGCAAAACCAAAGTTCGAATTAACCATTTCATCTAATCCAATTACCGTTCATGCAGATAAGGATAGGATAGCTCAAGTCTTATTCAACTTGATGGATAATGCAATCAAGTTTAGCAATTCTGGGACAATTACGGTGTCAACAAAGCTAAATGTTAGTAATTTAGTTAAAGTTAGTGTAAAAGACAGGGGACCAGGGATAAACCCGGAAATCCATTCAAGGCTCTTTCAGAAGTTTAACACAAAATCAGATAAGGGTATAGGACTTGGCCTTTTTATATCAAAGAATATAGTAGAAGCTCTTGGTGGAACTATCTCTGGCAAAAATAACAAGGATGGCTCTGGTGCTATGTTTTCATTTACATTACCAACTGTTTCAACAACTAGCAAAAAGTGAGGTTAAGTGCAACAAAAAGTTAAATTAATAATTCTTAACGTCGGGACAAACCCAAATATGATATTTTGAGCGATTGAACGCAACAGACTGAGAATCCTGTATGGCTTAATTTGAGTATCTCTGCCTAGCTTCATTTATTCTCTGCTCAAATGACGCTGTGGTCTTATCGCCTGCATTTGTTCCTGAAGCGTATGCTTCCAACCCTAATTTTTCATAAAGAAGATTGATTATCCTCCTTTCAATGATTAATCTGCCACCATCTATTGCATGGTCTAATGCTTCGTCCAACGCCGATGGATTGTTTGCTGTTCTGGTTAGATGAACAGAGTATTTCTGTTCTAGGTAATCAGTAACTATTTTTGAAACAACTTTACCCAATATTTTAATGGCTTCGTTTACCGCCTGTGCAAAAGCTTCTTCAAATGAAATTTTATTAGACATGAGTTATACCATATTTTTTCTGATTTAGATTTTGCATCCAATTACAGGAAATAATAGAATGTCTTGGTGCTTTGTTAATGTTACAATTTTTCAAACTCTCTTTCGTCTCCGGTTAAGTGTTGCGTGTTCTTTTTTCTCAGAAATCTTTTTCTGTCGTCCCTCGAAAACATACCTTCTTTTATCCCTCTCTGCTGTTTGCTTAATCTGTATCTTTTGTTCTTTATCTAAGAACTTTCGATAGGCCTTCTGGGCAATTCCACTCAGAATACCTTCGTACTCGGACACTTTACCCAATATTTTAAATCCTGTCTTACTCACAATTGAAAATTGAAGAATCGATTGGTCATGATTAGAAGCTCTCATTTTGAGTATCAACATTGAGCGCTTCAATTGGGCATCTGCCTCCACATATCGAAGAAGAATGATGTTTTGAAAAATAGATGATAAGCCCAGGGAAGTGATATTAAGCCCTGCTTGCTGGTCTGTAAGTATCGTGAAAATTGATGTTATCTCGAGAGACTGAGTTAAATTTACAAGTCTCTTTGCAATCAAATACATCTCTTCATGATACAAATGCTCAAAGGATGACAAGCCATCTAACACTATCCGTGATGGTCTTATGGTCTTGACCTTAGACGCCAGTGCAGCAATAAATGCATCTGGGCTTTGGTTTTCTGGTATCCATGATAAGAAGTGGAGTCCTTTCTTCTCGAGCTCACTTACATCAAACCCGAGAGATTGAGCCATACTTCTAATTTGAGCCGGGGATTCTTCAAGGGAACAGAATATGCTTTTCTGACCGTCAAGAACGCCTTGTGTGGTAAACTGGAATCCAAAAGTTGTTTTGCCGGTACCAGATGCGCCAGCCAATATAGTTGTAGTACCTTTTAAAAAACCTCCTTGGACTCTTCCGTCCAGCCCCGGAATTCCAGTTGCAATCCTATCATTTGATTCTGGAAAAGTCATCTTAAGGGGTTGCTTTGGATAGACAACCATGCCTTTTTCTCCGATGACTGAGACATGAGGTTCTCTACTTATTGAAGTAGCCCTCATTTTAACTACCTTCAGCGTAGCCGATACAGCGTCAGTAGTACCATGCTCAAGTTGTATAATCCCGTCAGCTACGAATTCTTCCATCCCAGAACCTATTCCTCGAGCTCCAACTGGAACTTCTGCTATCAACATATTAGTTATTCCTTCAACTCTTAACATCTTCCCTAATACTACTTGTAAAGTAATTCTGGCTTCGACAATATTGTCAAAAGCAAGTAGTATTGCAGAAAAGGAATCAATTACTAGCCTTTTTGCACTGATGCTTGTGATGACTTGAAATACTTCCTCAAGTGCATCCCCTATACCATCCTTAGTTATGGAAGCAAAATCTAAAAAAGCAAATTTATTATCTCTTTCGAAATCCTTGAATCTCATTCCAAGTCGTTCTAAATTATCATAGAATTGGTTCTTCGACTCGCTAAACGAAACGTAAACAGCTGGTTCTCCTCTTAATAGTCCTTCATAAAGGAAATGTGAGGTAAGTATAGTCTTGCCTGTGCCAGGGTTACCTGCTATTAATACTGTAGAACCTCTTGGGATTCCGCCCTCGATAAGTTCATCCAAACTGGATAGACCTGTCGAGATACGTTAGAGGGGCATATCTTTTGATAAATCGTAACTAATATAAGAATTGTCTAGCTGTCAGAACAAAGTTAGCAATATTTGATATG
>WNGA01003351.1_pt1 | contig 26262 bp, 20 predicted proteins | sample 5400061 | NCBI WGS metagenome assembly WNGA01 (sample SAMN13153366, study PRJNA577476) | soil metagenome | isolation source: 100 cm soil or saprolite under grassland replicate 2 | place: USA:California | collected 2016-06-15 | reverse complement strand
CGAGCCGCTGGTGGTCGAGCCGCTGGTGGTCGAGCCGCTGGTGGTCGAGCCGCTGGTGGTCGAGCCGCTGGTGCCGCCGGAACCGGTGGTGGTCGTTCTGCGCGTCGAGGGGGTCTCATCGGTCGAGCTACAGGCCCACGCGGCCATCACGAGCATGCTCGGAGCCAGAGCGTAGATGATGGTTCTGAGTTTTTCGGTTCTCATTGTTTCTCGCGCCTTTCGTCTAAGCCACTCGTGGGCCTGGCGCCGCGTAAGCATGTGGTGTGCCGCACACTGACCCACAAAAAATAGGGCAATTCGTGCGCTCCACATGGATCGGGCGGATCCAAGCGGCGGCGCGGGGATCCTAGCGATCCGCGGCGTTGCAACCGAACACGGCGCGATGCACCCAGAGACTCGCGGTGAGCTCGGGGTGAAAAGCGGCGCCGGTCACGTTGGCTTGGCGCACGAGAACCGGCTCGCTCCGGTAGGTCGCGAGCACCTCGACGTCACGGCCGACGCGCGCGATGCGGGGCGCACGAATGAAGACCAGGGGGAGCTTTCCGTCATCGGAGGTGGCTTCGAAGCTGTGCCGCTGACGTCCATAGGCGTTGCGGGCGAGGCTGACATCGAGAAGGCCCAAGCTCGCCTGCGAAGGCGAGGTCACTTCGAGGGCGACGAGGATGAGCCCCGCGCAAACGGCGAGCACCGGCTTACCCGCTCGCACGAGGTCGAGGAGCGACGCTTCGAGCCCAAAACGGGCGATGAGCGTCAGGTGGACGCTGCTTTCGCCGCCGGGAAGGACGAGCCCCTCGGCGGCCGAGAAATCAGCGGCCGATCGGACTTCGAACGAGTCGTGGCCGAGCGCGGCCAGCGGGCGGGCGTGCGCGGCGTAGGCGCCCTGGAGCGCGAGCAGGCCGACACGCATCGAAATTCACCATCCACGGGGGGCGAAGCGATCGTGCTCGTCGATGGCGCGCGCGGCGATGCCGGCCATCGAGCGGCCGAGGCCGGTGCTGATCTCGGCGAGCTTCTGCGCGTCTTGCCAATACGTCGTCGCGCCGACGATCGCACGGGCGCGGCGCGGTGCGTCTTCCGAAAGGAAAATGCCGCTTCCAACGAACACCGCTTCGGCGCCGAGCGCCATGCAGAGCGCCGCGTCGGCAGGCGTCGCGATGCCGCCGGCCGCGAACGCGGGCACCGGAAGGCGCCCCTCGCGCGCCACTTGTGTCACCAGCTCGAACGGCGCGCTGAGCTGCTTGGCTTCCGTCATGAGCTCCTCGGCGCCGAGTGAGCCGAGCCTTCGGATCTGGGCGCGCACCGCGCGTAGGTGCTTCACGGCTTCGACGATGTCTCCCGTGCCCGCCTCCCCCTTGGTGCGGATCATGGCCGCCCCCTCGCCGATGCGTCGCAGAGCCTCGCCGAGGTCCCGGCACCCGCAGACGAAAGGCACCTCGAACGAGCGCTTGTCGATGTGGAACTCTTCGTCGGCCGGCGTGAGAACTTCGCTCTCGTCGATGAAGTCGACCTCGAGTGCCTCGAGAATGCGCGCTTCGATGAAGTGGCCGATGCGGCACTTGGCCATCACCGGGATGTTCACCGCGCGTTGAATGGCCAGAATCATCGCCGGATCGCTGGCGCGCGCGACGCCACCCTCCTTGCGGATCTGCGCGGGGACGCGCTCGAGCGCCATCACCGCGGCGGCGCCCGCGTCTTCCGCGATCTTGGCCTGTTCGGCATTGACGACATCCATGATGACCCCGCCCTTCAACATCGTGGCGAGGCCGACCTTCGTGGTGAATGTAGCTTTTTCCATGATCCGTGACTCCTCATACGGCCTGTAGCTCGACGCCTTCCGACGACGGCCGACGTTGTCGCTTGACGAGAGCGCGCATCGTTTCCCCCAGACGCCGCCCTCCGAGCAGAAGCCGATCCACGGGCTCGGCGCAAAACGTCAGGCGAAGGCCCCGCTCGGAGTGCGTTTCGACCTCGTAAAGCGCGCCCGGCCCGATCAGCACCCCGCGCCGCGCCGCTTCGTCGAAGACGCTCTCCGACTCGAAACCGGCAGGCAACGGAAGCCACAGAACGACGCCGCGCTCGGGATGTCGCCAGGTAAAACCGCTGGGAAGGTGGCGCGCGAGCGACTGCTCGAGCGCGTCCCGGCGGGCGCGGTATTCGGGAAGCGTGCGATTGAGGTGCGCGCGAAGGTAGCCCCGGTCGAGAAACTCGGCGAGCACGTGCTGGGTGAGCAGCGAGGTTCCGAGGTCGATGGCCTGTTTGATCCCGAGCAGCGCCGAGCGGAGCCCGCGCGGGTACACGACGAAGCCGATGCGCAGCGCCGGCACGAGCTTCTTGCTGTAGGTCCCGATGTAGATGACGTCGCCGCTCTGCGAACGAAGGGCGGGGGGCGGAGGCTGGTCCGCGAACCAGAGATCGGATCCGTAGTCGTCCTCGATGAGAGGAACCCCCGCCCGCTGCGACCATGCGACGAGGCTCTTGCGCCGGGCGTCCGAGATCTCGGCGCCGGTCGGGTTGTTGCAATTGGGCATCAGGTAGAAGCCCTTGGCGCCGGCTCGGGTCAGCCGCTCGAGCACCGCCATGTCCGGCCCCTCGCCATCGGACGGCACGGATACCAGACGAGCGCCGGCCAGCGAGAAGGCGCTGATCGCTCCCGCGTACGTGGCTGCGTCGACGAGGAATGTATCGCCGGGGCCGATGAGCGCGCGAGCGACCAGGTCGAGCCCCTGCTGGCTCCCGGTGGTGATGATCATCTCGTCGGCGTGGGCCGGCACACCTTGGCGGGCGAGATCGTGAACGATGAGCTCGCGCAGGCTCGCGAGCCCCTCGACCGGCCCGTATCCCAGCACTTTGGCACCGAGCGTGCGGAACACGTGGTCGAAGCAGCGGCGAATGAGTCGGTCGGGCAAAAGGTCCGCCGAGGGCTGCATGCGCGTCAGATTGATGGCATCGCGCGCTCCTCCCGACCGAGTAAAACGTCCGGCGCGCCGCAGCGATTCGTGCCGCGCGTAGCTCGATACGATCGACGCCCACGGGAGCCCGCCCGGTTGCGGATCGGATGGCTTGGCGTTGGCCTTCGCCGCCACCGCAACGAAGGTGCCTCGCCCGACGGTCGAGGTCACGAACCCCGCAGCCTCGAGATCGGCATAGGCTCGGACGATGGTGTTTCGATTGGTGCGAAGCTCCGCGGCGAGCACGCGCGTCGGCGGCAGCCGGAAACCGGCCGGGAAAGCGCCCCCCATCACCCGTTCGACGATCTGGTCGAACAGTTGCTTGTAGAGGGGCTCGCTCTTGTTCTTGGCGAGTGTGATGCCCGTGCTCCGGCTCATCTTCGCTGACCTCGCAGGCGGGTCGAAGGCCCGCCGAGTAACTCAAAAGATTGGACCCATGCTACCGTCGATCTAGGTTCTGATCATGGCCCAACACCGTGAATTTTGCTAGACCATATCCGTCCAATTCAATAAACTATGGCGGACCAATCGACCCCGGCCGAGCCCTTCGCTAAACTCACGCGCGCCATGATCCGCGTCGTCTGCTTCGACCTGGGAGGGGTGCTCGTCCGCATCGGCCGCACTTGGACCGAGGTCTGCTCCGCGGCAGGGTTCGAGGTTCGCGGTGACGTGGCAAGCCACCGAGCCCAGATGGCGCGTCACGAGCTCATGGAGCTCTACGCGCTCGGACGAATGTCCGAAGACGAATGGGCGACGCGAAGCGCCGCGGCGCTCGGGGGCGTTTACACAGCCGAAGAGCTCAAGACGATCCACCACGCCTGGTTGGTCGAAGAGTACCCCGGCGTGGTCGCCGTGATCGACGGGCTCCACGAGGCCGGTCTCCACACCGCGTGCCTCTCGAATACCAATCACGCCCACTGGACGCGCATGCTGCACCACGACGGCACAGGGCCGCTCGCGGGTGAACCCCGCTACCCGGGCATCGTTCGGCTGCGCTCGCACTACGCGTCGCACCTTCTAGGTCTGGCGAAACCCGACGAAGCCATCTACCGCGCTTTCGAACGCGCGAGTGGCTACGGCGGAGACGAGATCCTTTTTTTCGACGACCTGCCGGCCAACGTCGAGGCGGCACGAAAGATCGGGTGGACCGCCGAGCGCATCGATCCCGACGTCGATACCGCTCCTCAGCTTCACGAGCACCTCCGCCGACGGCGCGTCCTTTGAGCGCACCGGCGGCGATGGTTGCACACGTCAAGATTTTATTAAGACGATGCCTGTGAGCATCAAGAAATGATCAAGATGCCTCGAAATCCGGCCGATTCTAGACGTCCGCGCGCAGCGGCCGTTGTTCGACAAACGCTCTCCTGGTAAAGCGAAGGCGTCGAACGGCTGCATCTTGAGCCGACGGAGGACCCACTTTCACCCCGGGGCGTAAGGTCGGCAGAGTCACATGACCGAGCCGAACGAGGGCAACTTTCCAGCCCGAGCCCGCCAGCTAACTCCGTAGACGTTGGAAGGACGATCCGGCGCGAAGCCGTCGCCCTTGTTTGCTACCCCTGAGGAGGACGGCTGTGCCACTACGTTTGCGTCGACTGATTTTTGGTGCTCCCAAAGACGTCAAAGACCCCCACGCGTTTCACAAGTTGTCGCTCATCGCCCTGCTGGCCTGGGTCGGGCTGGGGGCCGACGGACTCTCGTCGAGCGCGTACGGCCCCGAAGAAGCTTTTCGGCAGCTAGGCGATCACACCGGCCTTGCCGTCTTCTTGGCGATCGCCATGGCGGCCACGGTCTTCATCATCAGCTACGGCTACAGCCGCATCATCGAGCGATTCCCCTCCGGAGGCGGCGGGTACGTCGTCGCCACGCAGCTGCTCGGCAAGCGGGTCGGCGTGATCTCGGGATCCGCCCTGCTCGTCGACTACGTGCTCACGATCACGATTTCGATCGCTTCCGGTGCCGACGCCATCTTCAGCTTCTTGCCGCCCGCTTGGCACGAAGTTCACCTGCTCGGCATCCCGCTGAAAATGCTCTTCGCACTGTGGGGCCTCGGGATGCTCACGATCATGAACCTCCGGGGCGTCAAGGAGTCGGTCACCACATTGGTTCCGATCTTCGCGATCTTTCTCATTACGCACGCGATCGCCATCTTGCTCGCCATCGGCGGACACGTCGGCAACATCCCGCAAGTCACCTCTGAAGTGAAGACGAGCATTCACGGCTCGGTCTCGGCGCTCACCGCGTTCGGCGCCCTCAATCTCATGGTCCGAGCGTATTCGCTGGGAGGCGGTACCTACACGGGGATCGAGGCGGTCTCCAACGGCGTCGGGCTGATGCGCGAGCCGCGGGTGCCCACCGCCAAGCGGACGATGGTGCTCATGGCCACGTCGCTCGCGTTCACCGCGAGCGGGATTCTCCTGTCCTATCTTTTGGTGCACGCCGTTCCCATGGAGGGCAAGACGATGAACGCCGTGCTCCTCGACCGCGTGGCGGGAACTTGGCACATCGGAAGCTGGCCGATCGGCAGCTGGTTCGTGGTCACGGCGCTCTTCAGCGAAGGGGCCCTCTTGTTCGTGGCGGCCCAGGCGGGCTTCGTCGACGGGCCGCGGGTCATGGCCAACATGGCGACCGATTCCTGGCTGCCCCACCGCTTCGCCGCATTGTCCGAGCGGCTGTCGATGCGCAACGGCGTGCTCTTGATGGCCGGCGCATCGCTCGCCGCGCTGTTCTACACGCAAGGGAGCGTCGGCAAGTTGGTGGTCATGTACTCCATCAACGTGTTCCTCACGTTCTCGCTGTCGAACCTGGCCATGGTTCGTTACTGGGTGAAGCACCGCCGCGAGCATGCCGATTGGTACCGCCACGTGCCGGCCCATCTGATCGCCCTCATTCTCTGCGCGACCATTTTGGTCGTCATGGTGCTCGAGAAATTCACCGAGGGTGCCTGGATCACGCTGCTCATCACCTCCGCTCTCGTCGCGGTGTGTTTTCTCATCAAGCGTCATTACAACTTGGTCGTGCAGGCGATCGTCCGGCTCGACAAGGAATTGCCGTCGCCCGAAGAGATTCCTGGGGCCATCGAGGCAACCGACGGATACAAGGGGCTGCACGGCAGTCCGCTCGCGGAGGGGCCCGTCGCCGGCGAACCCGATCCCATGCAGCCGGTCGCGGTGCTCTTCGTCGGTGGCTATGGAGGCCTGGGACGCCACGCCCTGCTTACGCTGCTTCGGATGTTCCCCGGGCACTTCAAGGGGGTCGCCTTCGTCAGCGTCGCCGTCGTCGACTCCGACGTCTTCAAGGGGGCCGACCAGGTGCGAGCCCTCGAGGAAAGAACGCAGCAGCACCTCGCGCGCTATGAGAAATTCGGCCGCGCGCTCGGGCTTCGCACGACCAGCGCCTACGCCGTCGGAACCGAAGTCGCCGTCGAAGCCGAGAAGCTCGGCACCGACCAATGCGCGAAGTACCCGAAGGCGCTCGTCGTGGCCGGCCAGCTTATTTTCCAGGAGGACACCTTCTTCAGCCGCGTCCTCCACAACGAGACCGCGTTTCTCATTCAACAACGTCTCCAGCACATCGGCGTACCCATGATCGTCATCCCGGTGCGGCTCAATCTCAAAGAGCGCCGCCCCGAAAGACCGCTGTCGTTGCGAGGCCAAACGCTCCCGACACCTCCCCCCTCGCACGCGGAGCAACCGACACCATCATCGAGAGCCGCCAGTTAGCGTTACTGCCGCAGCTTACGGCCGCTCCGACGATCGATCTGTTAGCGGAAATCTGCAGCGGCAGTGTTAGTGCCTGCTTGCCGAGCGGTCACCGCGGCGTGCACACGCGGCTTGGATGACGGCGTCGATGAAACGAGTCTGAGGTGGTGGCGGTCGCCGCGAACGGCGGCTCCTGCGAAGCGCGCCCTGCCGGCACGACGGGCGTTCAGACAAACGACGACGATGATCGCGGGGACGAGAACCAATGCCCCCATGGCGAGGGTCATGTCCAGGTCGAGGATTTCGCGTCGAGCTTCTCCTACGCAAAGGCGCAACAGCGCCATGAGCCACGCAAACGACGCCGCCGCCGCCGCGGGCCAAACGGACAAGCTGCCGAGGCGCTGCTCTCCATCGCGCGTCGCGAACATCGACTCGGTAAACACGAAATCCTCCCGTCCATCGAACGTAAGGATCCGAGGCTCAAGAAACCGTCAAAACGGTCGCCACCCGCGTCAAGATAGTGTCCACTCGATAGTACCGAACCCTATAGCATTACTGCGTCAGATCTTGGCCATGACAGATCACGATCGGCAATTGCCGCGAGTCGGCCAGGTAAGTTACGGCGAGGCCGTCGGAGTTGGGCATCAGACCGGAACGGCCGTCAGGCCTCGCCTCCCGAGCCTCGCCGACTAGCCAGTTCCGCCTGTCCGGTCAGTACTTGAGTGGCCCTATGGCTACTCCGATGAAACGATCTGGTAGCGAGGATCTGGCGCAGCAATGATAGGATGGCTCACGAACCTGTATTTGAAAGGTAAAGAAATCGTATTGGACTACGCAGCCCGCAGGCGCCGCGGAAGGGGCCGTACGGCGCGGCCTTGCTTCAGATCGAGCCGCACGGGCAGAACGATCATCGGAACGCCGACGTGCTGGAGCCTTCGCTGAATGATGAACGCCGTCTCGTTGTGCAGCGTGCGATTCCAGAAGGTATCGTTTTCGAAAATGAGTTGGCCTGCCACGAAGAGCGCCTCGGGATACTTCTGAAAGAGGCCAGCGCCGAGCTTCTCGGCCTCCACGGCTACTTCAGTCCCGATTGCGTAAGTGCTCGCCGAAGCCAGACCCAAGGCACGCCCGAAAGATTCGTAGCGTCTGAGGTGCTCCTCGGTACGCTTCGTCAACTCGCCCATCTGATCCGAACCCTTGAACACGTCCGAATCCACGACGGCGATGCTCACGAACACGACGCCTTTGAAGTGGCGGGGGAACATGCGTAGGAGTGTCAGAAGCGCGTGCCGGCCGAGACCGCTGTAGCCGCCCACGAATAAAATGGCCACTGGGTGATCGGGCGGTGGTTCGCCGCGCGCGGGCGCCGCCTGAAGTGGGCCACCAGGTAGGGCATTGTACTCGTTGAAGGCGGCTGCTTCGATCGAGCCCGGCATCTCGTCGGGCGACGGGAGATCGAGATCGAGTTGCCGAAGGGCTTTGAGCACGAGATTGTAGTGCCGCTTGATGAGAAAGCAGAGCCCGAGAACGCAGCCCGTGATCACGAGCGTGATCCAGCCTCCCTCGGCGAACTTTTCGATGACGGTCACCGTCAAGATGGTAAGGCACAGCGTCAGGCCCGTGAGGTGTACGGGCAGATGCCGCTTCCATTCGCGTGCATGCTCCTTGCGGTGGGTGATCCAGAACCTGGACATCCCGAATTCCGAGAGCGAGAACGTCAAGAATACATTGATAGAGTACATGACGACCAGCCGGCCGACGCTCCCCCGAGTGTAGAAGAGCGCCGCCAGCGCAGCACCCCCCATGAGCATGACGCCATTGCGCATCGAAAGGCGCTCCGAGAGGGCGGAGAACCGATGCGGCAACCAGGAATCGATGGCCATGTTCGCCATGACGCGCGGCCCGTCGACGAACCCGGCCTGCGCGGCGACCACGAGGAGTGCCCCTTCACTGAGGAGCGAAAGAACGACGAAAGCGTGGCCAACGTGAACACCCCCCAGCGACCATCCGCCGGCGAAGCGCTCGAAAAGCACGGCGTTCATCGTCTTGTTGTCTTCCGGCGTGGCGTGGACCAGCAGGTAGCAGACGAGAATGCCCGACGCGGTGATGGCCAGAGAGGCCGCCATCAAGATCATCGTTCGCTTGGCGGTCTGGACGCGCGGCTCGCGCATGATGCCGACGCCGTTCGACACCGCCTCGATCCCCGTGTAAGTGCCGCCGCCCAGCGAATAGGCCCGCACGAAGAGCTTCAACACTCCGAACAGGCCGAGCGCGGTGACGCTCTGGCCGATGCCCGCCCGCACCTCGGCACTGACCGCAGGGATCTCCGGCGCGTGACTACCGATGACCCCGATGAGCATGATGGCGTGCGTGACGATGAACGTCATGAAGACCGGCAAGAGCACCGTGATCGACTCTTTGACACCCCGGATGTTCATCAAGCTGAGCACACCGATGGCCAGGACTTCGGCAGGAAACTTCCACCCCGCCAAGCCAATCGGCAGAAAGCTGAAGATCGCGTCGCCCCCCGATGCGATGGAGATCGTGATGGTGAGTACATAGTCGACGAGCAGGGCCGCTCCCGAAAGAACGCCCCATTTTTTGCCGAGGAGCAGGCTGGCCACCACGTAGCCGCCGCCGCCCGTCGGAAAGTGCTCGACGATGCGCGAATAGGCGTAGCTGATGATGAACACAGTCGCGCACATGGCCATCGCAAGGATCATCGCGAGGCCCTTGTGCTCGCCGAGCTGGCGGAACGCCTCTTCGGGGCCGTACGCGCTCGACGACAGACCGTCGGCGCCGAGACCGACCCACGCCAGCAGCGCCACGAGTGAGAGCTGGTGATACGCGTGGGGATCGGCGGGGTCCTTCGGCGCGCCGAAGACCAGCCTGCGCAACTTCTCGAACATGGTGTCCTTTCCTGGCGTCTACGAAGTTAGCTGGCGGGCTCGGGCTGGAAAGGTGCCCTGGAGCGGCGCCGCGCGACGATCACGCACGCTGCTCGTTCGCCCCGGAGAGATGGGTCCTCCGTTGGCCTTGCTGTGGCCATTCGACGCGTCCTCGTAGTTACCAGATAGACGCGGTAGCCATCAACATATTTTCTTTATACGTAATGCGCATAAAGGAAACATATTTGAAGGATAAAGAAACTATATTTGCTAATCCGTTCGAAGCCGATAGCCGACACCGGGCTCGGTGATGAGGTAGCGCGGGTGGGAAGGGTCCGCCTCGAGTTTGTGGCGCAGCAGTCCCATGAAGACACGCAGGTAGTGGGTCTCCGTCGTGTTGGGGCCCCACACTTCGCGCAAGAGTTGGCGATGGGTCACCACCTTGCCGGCGTTCTGCACCAAGAAGACGAGGAGTTTGTAGGCAATGGGAGTCAGGTGAACCTCGCTGTCCTCCACGAAGACTTGGCGCTTGGCGAGGTCGACGCGCAACTCGCCGACCGAGAACACGGCGTCGTCTTCCTTGGAACCGAGGTGGGCCACGTGCCTTTGCGCCACACGCAGCCGTGCGAGCAGCTCTTCGACGCCAAACGGTTTGGTGAGATAGTCGTCCGCCCCCGCGTCGAGCGCGTCGACCTTGTCCCGCTCGCTACCTCGCGCCGATAGAACGATGATCGGCACGCGACTCCAGCCGCGGATCCGACGGACCACTTCGATGCCATCGACGTCCGGCAGGCCGAGGTCGAGGACAATCACGTCGGGGCTCCGCGTTGCTGCTTGCACCGTTCCTTCCGCGCCGGTGTCGGCTTCGATGAGGCGATAGCCATTGGCGGTCAACGACACGCGCAGGAAGTGTCGCATCTGGCGTTCGTCTTCGATCACGAGAATCAGCGGCCCGTCCATCACGCCGGCTCCCTCGCTCCCGGAGACGTCGAGTCGGCGTCCAGCACGACCGCCGGCGGCTCCCCCTCGATCGGCAGCGTCAAGACGAACGCGGATCCGCCGCCCTCACGGTTTCTGGCGATGAGACGGCCTCCGTGGGCGACGGCAATCGCCCGTGCGATCGCGAGCCCGAGACCGGCGCCGATGGGACCCCCTTCGCTCTGACCGCGGTAGAACTTTTCGAAGATGCGCTCTTCGTCGCCCAAAGCAATGCCAGGTCCCCTGTCAGCCACCTCGACGACGAGCCATCCGTCTTCGACCGCCGCGCGAATCTCGATGGGAGACCCCATGCGTGTGTGCTTGGCCGCGTTCTCGAGAACGTTCACGAGCGCCTGCTCGACGAGCACGTCGTCGACCGGGGCGAACAGGTCCGGCGGTGCCGTGACCCGCAGGTTGCGTCCTTTCAGACGTTGCTCCGTTCGGTTCAAGGCCACCCCGATGATCTCTTCGATGGGATACCATTCTTTCTTGACCGTCAGGGTGCCCGATTCGAGACGCGTCATGTCGAGCAGGTTGCCGATGAGGCGATTCAATCGATCTCCCTCGTCGTAAATGCTTTGCATCAAGCTCCGTTTTTCGTCCTTCGGCAATTCGTGCGTTTCGTTGAGCAATGTCGACGCGGCGCCGGTGATGATCGCGAGCGGCGTCCGTAGGTCGTGCGACACCGACGACAAGAGGGCGTTGCGCAAGCGCTCGGTGTCGGCTTGGATACGCTGGTGCTCGGCTTCCTCGCCGAGCTCCGCTCGTTCCATCGCCGCCGCCATCTGGCTGGCGAACATGTCGAGGAAGTAACGCTGGTCGGAGTTCTCGAAACGATGGCGATCGTCGGGAAAGACGCCCATCACGCCGACCGAGCCGCGCGAGGCGATGAGCGGCAGGTAGAGTCCCTGACTCCCGGGGAACGTCGCAGTCGAGGGCCCGCTTGAAGACGGGATCGCCAGGCCGCGTGCGCCACGCCGAGCTCGGCACGTAGCGTCGCTTCGAGCCCGGCGCTTTGGTAGAGCGGTGTCAAGTTGTCGCCGGGACGCGGCACGAAGACGACCATACGACTTCCGAAGACCTGGGCCACGTGCTGCGCGGCGGCCAACAAGATGGCATGGGCACTCTGGGCGCGGGCCAGATCGCGGCTCAAGTGGTAAAGCACGGCCGTGCGCTGCTCTCGTTCGCCTGCAGCTTCGGCGTGGTCTCGCACGGTACGTGTGAGACTGCTGATCACGAAGGCTACGAGCAGCATCACCGCGAAGGTGATGACGTGACGCAGATCGGCCACCGTGAACGTGTAATATGGCGGAATGAAGAAGAAGTCGTAAACGAGAACGGAGAGCACCGCCGCGAACAGCGACGGCCGATGGCCGAGCCGGAGCGAGACGATCACGATGCCGAGCAAAAACACCATGACCACGTCGGCCAGCTGCGAGCGGCCAAACACAGCCCCCGAAAACGCCGCCGCGACGGCGACGATTCCGGCCGCTGCGACATAGGAAATCCAGCGCGCCCTACGCAAGACTGGCTCCCCACTTCCCGCCACAGAATCGCAGACACGGCGGGGACGCCGGCCCCGGCGTAAACTGGACGTCACCCTTCCCATGACGACATCCGACAAGACTCCGACGCTGCACGCGCTCGTCATCGACGACGAGAAGAACATCCGCTCGACGCTCACGGTCTGCCTCGAGGGCATCGGCTGCGACGTCGTCGCCGTTGGGTCGGGGCAAGCGGCGCTCGCGGCGCTCGGGCAAAGGCACTTCGACTTTGCCTTTCTCGATCTGCGGCTCGACAAGGAGAGCGGTCTCGATCTCATCCCCGAGCTTCTGGCGCTGAGCCCCAATCTCGACATCGTGATCATCACCGCCTACGCGACGTTCGATACCGCAGTGGAAGCGATTCGGCGCGGCGCCGGCGATTATCTCCCGAAGCCGTTTTCGCCGGCGCAAGTGCGACACGTGGTCGATCAGGCCGTCGAGAGGAGAGCGCTCACCTGGCGAGTCACCGATCTCGAAAGTCGCCTGGCCGACGAAGCTCCGGAGGTGGATCTGTTTTCCGACTCGGTCGCCGTTCGAACGATTCTCGAGTCCCTTTCGCGGGTGGCCGAGTCGGACGCGACCGTTCTCTTTCGAGGCGAGAGCGGCACCGGCAAGGGGGTTTTTGCCCACGCATTGCACCGGCAGAGTCCGCGCAAGCGTCGCCCCTTCGTCACCGTGAACTGCCCGACATTGTCCGAGGAGCTTCTGGCAAGCGAGCTTTTCGGCCACGTCAAAGGGGCGTTCACCGGCGCCGTGCGCGACCAGATCGGGCGCGTCGAAGCGGCCGACGGCGGGACGCTCTTCCTCGACGAGATCGCCGAGCTGTCGCCCAGCTTGCAGGCCAAGCTCCTGCGTTTCTTGCAAGAAAAGCAGTTCGAGCGCCTCGGGGACAATCAAACGCGTACGGCCGACGTGCGCGTCGTGGCGGCCACGAATCGCAACCTCGAAGACGACGTGACCAAGGGGCGCTTTCGCGAAGACCTGCTCTATCGTCTCAACGTGGTGGAAATCGTCGTACCGCCGCTTCGTGAGCGGCAGGGTGACATCCTGCGGCTCGCTCATCGGTTTCTCTCGTTTTTTGCCGCCAAGTCCAAAAGGCTGCCCCTCACCTTGTCGCCGGTCGCCGAGCACGCCCTTCTCGGTTACTCGTGGCCGGGCAACGTGCGCGAGCTCCGCAACGTGATCGAGCGCGTCGCCATCTTGTGGCCGGCCCAACTCGTCGAACCCGCGGCGTTTCCCGAACGCATCCGCGCGACCTTGCCGCGTGCCCACGCGATCGACCTCGGTGGCGATTGTTCGCTCGAGCAGGTCGAGCGCGAGCACATCGAACGGGTGTTGGCTAGAACGGCCACCGCCGAAGAGGCCGCCAAAACTCTGGGCATCGATGCATCGACGCTCTGGCGCAAGCGGCGCAAATTCGAACATTCGTCGTAGCATTCAAGCGGCTGCTTCCTCGGCCGCCGGCAGCCGAAACCAGAAGCGCGCTCCTTTTCCCGGCTCGCTGTCGACGCCGATCGATCCTCCGTGTTCGTCGACGATGTCTTTGGCAATCGCGAGTCCGAGCCCCGCTCGTCCCGGTTGCCCGCCCGGCGCCTGGTAGAAGCGTTCGAAAATCGCGTGTTGGTGTTCGGCGGCAACCCCGGGGCCTTCGTCGCTGATCTCGAAACGCACCCAGCCATTGGCGCTTTCCGCGCGAGCCGCGACCGCCCCACCGGGAGGGCTGTGATGGATGGCATTGGTGAGCAAGTTCGATAGAACGATCTGAATGCGTTCCGGATCGGCTACCACCGCGCCAATCCCCGGCAGAATTTCGGACCGCAGCTCGACGTTGCCCGTCTTGGCCTCGCCGTGGTGAGCATCGAGCGCCTGGCGCACGAGCTCCTCGACCGCGATTGCAGCCTTCTTGGGAGCCGGTCGCCCTTGCTGCAAGCGCGAGACGTCGAGCAGCTCGTCGACGATGGTTTGCAGGCGTTCGCAGTCCTCGCGTGCCGCGAACAAGAGATCGGCTTGCTTCGGCGTGAGCGGACCGACGGCCCCCTCGGTGCAAAGGTGGATGGCCATGCGCATGGACGTCAGCGGCGTCCGGAGCTCGTGGGCAACCGTGGCCACCATGTTGTTCTTGAGCTCGTCGAACCGCAGCAGCCGCGTGACATCTTGCAACACCACCGTGGCTCCGATGACCGTTCGTTCTTCGTTGTAAACGGGGCTGGCGCGCGGAAGCAGCTTGCGTTCGCCCTCCGGAGCATGCAAAGACCCGGCTTCCTCGAGCCCGCGCGGAACGTACGGTCCCTTTCCCGACAGGACGTGCGTCTTGGCCCGGTCGAGCATGGCGCCGATTTCCGGATCGATGACCGCGAGCCAATCGGAGCCGGTCTCGACGCGCACACCGAGCAGAGCCTCGGCGGCCCGGTTGACGTTGAGCAGCTCGCCCCCCGAGGCGATGACCAATACCGGATCGGGCAGGCTGTCGATGGCGGCTTGCAGATCTTGCTGCGCTTGCAAAAGGTCCCCAAGAGAGCTCTCGCGGTACTGCTGAAGGCGCGCCGTCATGTTGTTGAAGTCTTTGGCCAGCAGAGCCACCTCGTCTTTTCCTTCCACCACCGCGCGCACGGTCAGATCCCCCTCGCCGATGCGCCGCGCGGCACCGCTGAGCACGGACAGCGGCCGAAGTAGGCGCGTCATCCAGGTCGTCGAGGCGAGGAGCGCGAAGAGGAATCCGCCGAGGCCCGCGAGTATGGTGATTCGGCTCCAACGCTCGCCCGTCCGCTCGGCCAGGGCGCTCTTCTGGATCATGGCATCCTGGTTCATGTCCAGGATCACCTCGGCCGCGTCTTTGACCGCGATGAACGCGCCGAGAAGGTCTCCAAAGTAATAGTCCTTGCGCTCCACCTCGGGCAACGACTCGAACCGACGGTAGTGCTCGAGGTACCGGATCCACGCCTCCCGCAGACGATGCGCCGCGTCCGGTTCGCCGATTTCGGTGAAGTTCAGCTCCTCGACACGCAGCTCCTCTTCGAAACGCCGGCGCGAGAGTGCCGCCTGCTCGGCGCCAACGTCGGGCCGACCGGCTACGGCGAAAAGAGCGGCGCTGTCGATTCGCTCGACGGACTCTTTCATGCGCTGGGCCGCCAGCACGCTGCGGTAATTCTCATCGAAGATTCGGCGCGAGCTCTTGCCGAGCGCCAGCGTGGTGATTCCTCCGGCGATGACGACAATCCCCAGGGCCATCAAGAGGGGCGACAGCGCCAAGAGGAGCTTGGTGCGCAGACTCATGGTTGCTTCGGCGCCTCCCCAATCGAAACGATGTGAAGGTCGAGCCCGCGGCCTTCCCGCACGAGGCGCAGCGGCACCGACCGGCCGAGAACCTGACGCCACCACGGCTGGTGCGAGCGGCCGATGATGATCTGACCTACGCCGTGCGAGCGCGCGAAGTCGAGAATCGCGTGCACCGGATCCGCTCCCTTGATGCGAACGACCTCGGCGCCGAGCTCGCGCGCAAGCTCGATGTTGGCCAAGAGATGCCGCTGCGCTTCCGAGTCGATACGATTGGGTGCTTCTTTGGGAGTCTCGACGTAGACGACGAACCAATCGGTATTGAGCCGGCCCGCCGTTCGCGATCCGCGGCGGAGCAGCGCCGCGGCATGAGGGGGGTAGGAAGACATGCAGACCATGACCCGCCCCCGCTCGGAGGCGAGCGGGCTAATGCTGTCCTTGCGCCGCACATGCCCGTCTGCACCCGCTCCGCGTTCCAGGCTCTCTGCGATTTCGCGCAGTGTGAGCTCGCGAAGCGTTGCCAGATTCTGCTCCTTGAAGAAGTTTTCGAGCGCGCCGACGACCTTCTCCGGCGCATACACCTTGCCGCTTTGCAGCCGCTCCAGCAGGTCTTCGATGGAGAGATCGACGTTGACGATCTGATCGGCGTGTTTCAAAAAGCTATCGGGCACGGTCTCGCGCACGACGACCCCGGTGACCCGTTGCACGAGAGTATTCAAGCTCTCGAGATGCTGGATATTCATGGCGCCGATGACATTGATGCCGGCGTCGAGAAGCGCGAGCACGTCCTGGTAACGCTTCTTGTTGCGGCTGCCGGGCACGTTGGTGTGGGGGATCTCGTCGACCAGGGTCACCGCCGGCTTTCGCGCGAGGATGCCGTCCAAGTCCATCTCTTCGACGGTGACGCCGCGGTAGGCCATCTGGTGTCTCGGCACGGCCTCGAGGCCCTCCACGAGATCCGCCGTCTCCTTGCGCCCGTGCGTTTCGACGTAGCCCACGACGACGTCGACGCCGCGCTTCTTTAGGGCGTGCGCCTCTTCGAGCATGCGGTACGTCTTGCCCACGCCGGCCGCGAACCCGAGATATAGCTTGAGACGACCCCGCTTCGCCCGTTCGACGAGCTCGAGAAAGTCCTCGGGTCGCGGTCGCGCCGTCGTCATTGCTTTGTGAATGATGCCATCTCTGGGTTCCAGCTATTTCGGAGGTGACGGCAGAGTCCCGGCAACCGGTGGCGATCCGCTGGGACGGGCTGCCGAGACAGCGGGCGCGGCGGCTGGCGATTCCGGCGGTTGCCCGAATTGTTTATCGAGCGCGAGGTTCACTGCGAGCACGTTGATGCGTGGCTCGCCGAGGAAGCCGAGATCGCGCTCCTCGACGTGCGTGTCGAGCGTCGAGCGGACGCGCTCGGGGGCAACGCCCCGCGCCTTGGCAATACGGGGCACCTGCCAGCGGGCGGCCGCGGGAGACAGGTGTGGGTCGAGCCCGCTGGCCGATGCGGTCACGAGCTCATCGGGCACCGCGCCGGGTGCGCTCGGGTTGTCCTTCTGCAGGCGCTCGAGATCTCGGGTAACTCGATCCTTGAGCTTCTGGGAGGTCGTACCCAAGTTCGAGCCCGATGACGATGCCGCGTCGTACCCGTTTTGGCCGGCCGCCGAGGGACGGCTTTGAAAATAGGCCGGATTCGAAAAGCTCTGGCCGATGAGCTCGGAGCCTACGACCTTGCCGCCGTGCTCGACGAGACTTCCGTTCGCCCGGGCGTGAAAGAGCGCCTGGCAAAGACCGGTCATCGCCAGCGGATAAACCAAGCCGGTCAGGACGAGCGTGAACAGGGTAGCGCGGAGAGCGACGACAATAACATTCGCCATGGGAGCACCTAGCATTAGTGGGTCAGATCCTCACTACCAGATCGTTGCATCGGAGCGAGCGTAGTCCCACGAAACGACTGACCGAACATACAAGGCGGAACTGGCTCTCGGCGAAGCCGAAAGAGGAGAAGCCTTGCGGCCATTCCGTTCTGAGGCACAGCTCCGACGGCCTCGCCGTACTTACGTGGCCACCACGCGGAAATTGCTGATCGTGATCTGTCATAGCCAAGATCTGCTCCAGTAGTCCTAGACGAGACCGACAGCCTCGAGCATGAGGTCGATGATCTTGATGCCGACGAACGGCGCGATGATGCCGCCCACGCCGTAGATCAACATGAAGCGGCGGAAAATCGCCGCCGCGCCGAGCGGCCGATACTGCACGCCTCGCAGGGCGAGCGGTATCAAGGCAATGATGATGAGCGCGTTGAAAATGACCGCCGACAAGATCGCGCTGTAGGGCGACGCCAGCTTCATTACGTTGAACGGCGCAATTTCGGGATACACCACGACGAAGAGCGCCGGCAGGATGGCGAAGTACTTGGCCACGTCGTTGGCGATCGAAAAGGTCGTGAGCGTTCCTCGGGTCATGAGAAGCTGCTTACCGACCTCGACGACCTCGAGCAGCTTGGTGGGATTCGAATCGAGATCCACCATGTTGCCGGCCTCTTTGGCGGCCTGCGTGCCGGTGTTCATCGCGACACCGACGTCGGCCTGGGCGAGCGCGGGAGCGTCGTTGGTGCCGTCTCCGGTCATGGCCACGAGCTTGCCTTTTTCCTGCTCACTCTTGATGAGCCGCATCTTGGTTTCCGGCGTCGCTTCGGCGAGAAAGTCGTCGACTCCCGACTCCTGGGCGATAGAGGCGGCCGTGCGCGGGTTGTCGCCGGTGATCATCACCGTCCGAATGCCCATGGCGCGGAACCGATCGAACCGCTCTTTGATTCCCCCTTTGACGATATCTTTGAGGTGCACGATACCGAGGGGCTTCTTGCCGTCCGACACCGCGAGAGGGGTGCCGCCCATGTCGCCGATGCGGTCGGCCATGATGCCGAGCTCTTTGGGGACTGTCCCGCCCAGTGACGTCACGTGCTTCTGCACCGCGTCGACGGCACCTTTTCGCACGACGCGACCGTCGAGATCGCAGCCGCTCATCCGTGTCTGCGCGCTGAAGGGGACGAACTTGGCCCCGAGCCCGGTCACGTCACGTTCGCGAATCTTGAATTTGTCCTTGGCCAAGACCACGATCGAGCGCCCTTCCGGCGTCTCGTCGGCCAAGCTGGCGAGCTGCGCCGCGTCGGCTAGCTCCTCGACGCTCACGCCTGAAAGCGGCAAAAATTCGCTCGCCATGCGGTTGCCGATCGTGATGGTGCCGGTCTTGTCGAGCAGCAACGTGTCGACGTCGCCGGCCGCCTCGACCGCGCGCCCGCTCATCGCGATGACGTTCTTGCGTAGCAGGCGATCCATACCGGCAATCCCGATCGCCGAGAGAAGCCCTCCGATCGTCGTGGGGATGAGGCACACGAGCAAGGCCACCATGGCCGTCGCCGTGAGCGCGACGCCCGAATAGTGGGCGATCGGTATCAGCGTCACACATGCGAAGAGAAACACCAGCGTGAGCCCCACGAGGAGGATATGAAGCGCGATTTCGTTGGGGGTCTTTTGCCGCGCGGCGCCCTCGACGAGCGCGATCATGCGGTCGAGAAAGGATTCGCCGGGATTGGTGCTGATCTCGACGACGATGCGGTCGGAGAGCACCTTGGTGCCACCGGTCACCGCGCAGCGGTCGCCGCCGCTTTCGCGAATGACCGGCGCCGACTCGCCGGTGATGGCCGACTCGTCGACGGAGGCGATCCCCTCGACCACGTCGCCGTCGCCGGGGATGAGCATGCCCGCCTCGACGACGACTCGGTCCCCCTTTCGCAGCGTCGAGGCGAGCACCTCCTCTTCGCGACCGTTCACGACCTTGCGCGCTTGCGTGTCTTGCCGCATTTTTCGAAGCGACGCCGCCTGCGCCTTGCCCCGCCCTTCCGCAATCGCTTCGGCGAAATTGGCGAACACCACCGTGAACCACAGCCACGCGCTGACGAGCCCGGTGAACCAAAGTGGCGGTGCCCCCGCCGGCCGAACGATGATGTCACGTACCCAAAGGAGGGTCGTGAGGAGGCTTCCCACCTCGACGACGAACATGACGGGATTCTTCGCGACGTGCGCGGGGGTGAGCTTGCGAAAGCTGTCCGCCACCGCGGGGCCGAGAATCGTCTTGTCGAACAGCGAGAGCTGCCGAGTCGTTGTGGGTGCCATTAGTAGACCTTGCCTTTGAGAGCCAGGAAGTGCTCGACGATGGGGCCGAGCGAGAGCGCGGGGAAGAAGGTGAGCGCGCCGACGATGACGATCACGCCAACGAGCAGGCCCGCGAACAGTGGTCCGTTGGTGGGGAACGTTCCCGGACCTGGCGGCGCAATCTTCTTGCCCACCATGCCACCCGCAATCCCCATCACCGGGATGATCATGAAAAAGCGACCGAAAAGCATGGCGATACCGCCGGTGACGTTGAAAGGGGGCGTGCCGGTGAGACCGGCGAAGGCGGAACCATTGTTACCGGCTTGGCTCGAGTAGGCGTAGAGAACCTCCGACAAGCCATGCGGCCCCGAATGGTTCATGGCTGACGGGCCCCACGGCGAAACGACTGCCCAGGCCGTAAAGCCGAGAATGATGAGCGGGAAGATGAGGATGTAGAGCATCGCGAGCTTCATCTCGCGCGCTTCGATCTTCTTGCCCAGATACTCGGGCGTGCGACCCACCATGAGTCCGGCGATGAACACCGAAAGAACGACGAACACGAGCGCGCCGTAGAGGCCCGCGCCCACGCCCCCGAAGATGACCTCCCCGAGCTCGATGTTGCTGAGCGGCACCAGACCGCCGAGCGCGGTGTAGCTGTCGTGCATGGAATTGACGGCGCCGCACGAGGTGTCGGTGGTGACCGTCGCCCACAGCGCGGACGCCGACACGCCGTAGCGCACTTCCTTGCCCTCCATGTTGCCAAGGGGCTGCGCGACGTGCACCGCGCTAAGGAGGGGGTTGCCCTGCGTTTCGGCCCAATAGCAGACGAGGACACCGAAGAGGAAAAGCGACGCCATCGCGGCAAAGATGGACCATCCCTGTTTTTGGTCTTTGGCCATGCGACCGTACGTGTACGTGAGCGCGGCGGAGATCACGAAAATCAGGACGAGCTCGATGAGGTTCGTGATCGTGTTCGGGTTTTCGAATGGGTGTGCGCTATTGGAATTGAAGAACCCGCCTCCGTTGGTGCCGAGCTCCTTGATGACTTCTTGCGAAGCGACCGGACCGAGCGCCAGGGTCTGTTTGCCGCCATCGAGCGTCGTCATGTCGAGGTAGGGCGATAGATTCTGAATCACCCCCTGCGAAACGAGCACCAACGTAAAGACGACGCAGATCGGCAAGAAAACGTAGAGAATCGAGCGGTAGAGATCGACGTAGAAATTGCCCAGCGTCTTGGGGCCATCGGGTCCTTTTTGACGAGTGAGACCGCGCGCGATGACGAGCGCGACGCAGATTCCGGCCGCGGCCGAGGTGAAGTTGTGCCAGGCGAGACCGGCCATCTGCGTGAGATAGCTCATCGTCGTTTCGCCGCCGTAGTACTGCCAGTTGGTGTTCGTCGTGAAACTGACGGCGGTGTTGAAGGCAAGATCGGGAGCCACGCCCGTGAGCCCCTGCGGGTTGAAGGGCAAGTACCATTGCAGCCGTTCGATCGCGTACGTCAGGAGCAGGCCGAACGCGCTGAACACGAGCAGCGCGACGGTGTACTCGACCCAGGTCTGCTCGCGGGTGGGAACGACACCCATCAACCGGTAGCCGGCGCGTTCGATCGGTCCGAAAACCTTGGGCAGCGGTTGCTTGTCGCCTTCGAACACCCGATACATGTAGATGCCGAGCGGCTTCGTCAGGGCGAAGATGATCAGCGCGAAGACGAGGATCTGGATCCATCCGACGAGGGTCATGGGAGCCTCAGAACTTTTCCGGAACGAGAAGCGCGTAGACGAGGTAGACGGTGAGCGCCAACGAAATGAGGGCGCCCAGCCAGTATTCGAGCTGCATGGTTCCTCCTTAGAGGCGATCGCAGCCGCGCGAGTAAACGATGCACAGCGCGAAGAACGCGATGGTCACGGCAACGAAGATCAGGTCCGCCATGGGCCCCCTCTTGTTACAACATGCGTGCCATCACTGTGGTTTCGATACGCTCGGGAAAACACCCACTGCAGTCTCTTCGAGTCCTGCAAAATGCAAGGTTGGGTCACGCACACCGTGCAAGGTGCAAGACCACGCTCGGCCCCGTCCCACGATTGCCACGAACTGCTCCGGGGTGCCGACTTTTCCACCGGTTGTCGTCAGGGCTGCGACTGCAATTTGCAAAACCGCTAGAAGATGGGCCCGCGACGCGCCCGGCAGCGCGAGGCTAACTTGCGCGAAGCAAGTCGAGCAGAGGAAGGTCTGGCGAAGCGGGATTGACGCGAAGCTCGCGGCTCTTGGCGTCGACGATGAGGTCGAGCTCTTCGAGTTGCATTTGTCCCAAGAGCGGCGTTGCGCCGGCCGGTGCGACCAATGCGTCGCAAACCATCTCTCGCCCGAGCACCTCGAGCCGCACGCCGCCAACCCACGGGATCTCTTCGATGCGTCCGTCCGCATAGCGCACCTTGCGCATGCGCTCGTAGGGGAGGCCAAGCGTGGCCACGACGTCGGCCGGAAGAAGGAGCATGGTCGCGCCGGTGTCGACCAGCGCCTCGATCTCGACCGTCCGCACGACCTCGACGGGCGTCATTCCTCGCCGGGCGATCTGAAGATCGGTGTGGTTCGTCAGCTTGACGTGCGCGTTCACGCGGCCCATCTCTTCTCCACCTACCATTCGACCTCCTCGGCGCTCGTGTTGCGCGAAAACTTCTCACGTACTCTACCACCGCCGTAGAGCTCGCGCTTCGTCCCGAAAGCTGTCGTCGCGCGAGATCGCAATGAAACCGGGCGCGCCCAGTAGCACCCAAGTACGCGAGACCCAACGAGCCCGCACACACCCTCGATCGCCGTGCGTCCGTGCCGCGTCGGTGCGCTTTGCCAGCCCGGCCGGAAAGCGCCTATGCTACGCCTCGCATCGTCTTACGAGGTTCCGGTCGACCGCCCCCCTATGCAGCCCGCCGTATCCGCCCCTTCGAAGCGCCCTCCCACCGTCGCGCCCGGAGCGAAGAATGAACACGCCGACGGCGCGCACGGCCAGGGCGGCGCACTCGCTGGCCTCGTCGTCGGCGCGCTCGGCGTGGTGTTCGGTGACATCGGAACCAGTCCCCTCTACGCGATCAAAGAGTGCGTCGACAGCGCGCAAGGCGTCCCACCGACCCATGAGAACCTGCTCGGCATCCTCTCGCTCATCGCTTGGTCGCTCATCATGGTGGTGGCGCTCAAGTACTTGACCTTCATCATGAAGGCGGACAACGCGGGCGAAGGAGGAATCCTCGCGCTTTTGGCCTTGGCGCCCCCCAAAAAAGGCCGTCCTTCGACGCACATCTCGTGGACCGCGGGCCTGGTCATTTTCGGAGCGGCCCTTCTCTATGGCGACGGCGTCATCACGCCGGCCATCTCCGTGTTGAGCGCCGTCGAGGGACTCGAAGTCGCGACGACCGCGCTCAAGCCCGGCATCATCCCCCTCACCTGCCTCATCCTGGTGGGACTCTTTTTGGTGCAGCGTCGGGGCACCGGAGGCATCGGCCGGGTCTTCGGCCCCATCATGGCCGTCTGGTTTTTCACGATTTCGGTCCTCGGCGTTCGGCAGATCGTGCGGCGCCCTTCGGTGCTCGAGGCGCTGAGCCCCGTTCACGCGGTGCGCTTCTTCGCCCATCACGGCTGGCACGGCTTCCTCGTTCTCGGGGCCGTCGTTCTCGTCATCACCGGCGGCGAAGCTCTCTATGCCGACATGGGACATTTCGGGCGTCGCCCCATCCGGTTTGCTTGGTACTGCTTCGTGATGCCCGCGCTCCTGCTCAACTACTTCGGCCAGGTCGCGCTGGTTCTGGAAGATCCGGCGGCGTCGGCCAATCCCTTCTACGCCATGGTTCCCTCGATCTTCATCTATCCGATGGTGACGCTCTCGACGATGGCGACGATCATCGCTTCGCAGGCCCTCATCTCGGGAGCGTATTCGCTCACCCGGCAGGCCATACAGCTCGGCTTTTTTCCCCGCGTGACGATCGTCCACACATCGGGCGAAGCGCAGGGGCAAATCTACATTCCCGAGATCAACACCGCGTTGATGGTGGCTTGCGTGTGGCTCGTGCTGACGTTCAAGGAATCGACCGCGCTCGCCTCTGCGTACGGTATCGCGGTCACCGGAACCATGGCCATCACGTCGATCATCTACTACGTGGTGCTGACCGAGGCCTGGCACTGGCCCAAGTGGAAGGCCCTGCCGCTTGTGGCTTGGTTTCTCCTTTTCGATCTGGCCTTCTTCGGCGCGAATCTCGTCAAATTCTTCAGCGGAGGGTGGTTTCCCATCGGCCTCGCCGTCGTGATCTTCTTGGTGATGACGACCTGGAAGAAGGGGCGCGCGCTGCTCGCCAAAAACCTGGCCGACAAGCTTCTTCCCATCAACATGTTCCTCGCCGATCTCGAAAGGGTGCGCCCCTTCCGCGTTCCGGGCACGGCCGTTTTCATGTCCTCGAATCCGAACGGCGTACCGGTCGTGCTCCTGCACCATTGGAAGCACAACCAAGTGCTGCACGAGACGGTCGTCCTGCTCTCGGGGATATCCGAAAATCTTCCCGGTGGTATCCGAAAAACTTCCGGACATACCGACCGCCCAGCGCGTGCGCGTGAACGAGCTCGGGCAGGGATTTTATCACGTGACCGCCTATTACGGCTTCATGCAGACCCCCAACGTGCCCGAGGTAATGCAACGTGCCGCCTCCGAGCATCGCGTTCCCTACACGCCGAGCAAGACCAGCTACTATCTCGGTCGGGAGACACTCTTGGCGACGAAAAAGAGCGGCATGCAAAAATGGCGCAAAATGCTGTTCTCCTTCGTCTCGCGCAATGCCCGCTCGGCCACGCAATATTTCGCGATTCCTCCCGACCGCGTCGTCGAGCTCGGAATGCAGATCGATCTTTAGCGCTCCTCGGCTTTGATGCGGTAGCCCACGCCGGGCTCGGTGAGCAGATAGCGCGGCCGGGCGGGATCAGCTTCGAGCTTGTGTCGAAGCTGGGCCATGAAGACGCGGAGGTAATTGGTGTGCTCGGCGTAAGCGAGCCCCCACACTTCCTTGAGTAGCTGGCGGTGGGTGATCACCTTGCCGCTGTGTTTGATCAGGATGGCGAGCATCTTGTACTCGGTGGGGGTCAGATGAACCTCCCTGTCTGCCACGGCGACGCTTCGTGCCGCGAGGTCGACACGCAAGTCGCCCACGCAGAAGAGCGGATCGCGGGATGACTCCCGATTCTGTTTCGCGTGCCGAAGCGCCACGCGGATTCGCGCCAAAAGCTCGCCGGCGCCGAACGGCTTGGTCAGATAGTCGTCGGCTCCGGCGTCCAGCGCCTCGATTTTTTCCGACTCCTGGTCACGCGCGGAGAGCACGACGATGGGCGTCAGCGTCCATTCGCGCAACTGCCGGGTCACGTCGACGCCGTCGATGTCCGGTAGCCCGAGGTCGAGGAGAACCAGATCGGGGTTTCGCGTCGCAGCCTCGCGCAGACCTTCCCGCCCCTCGCGCGCCTCGATGATCTGGTAACCATGCGCGGTCAACGTGGCGCGCAGAAACCGGCGGACTTGGGGCTCGTCCTCGATCACGAGCACGATCGGGGAAGGATCGCTCATGAGTCCTGTCCCTGCGCGGCATCGACTTCCGGCAGCGAACCCTCTGCCAGATAAGGCGCCTGTCCGTGGGTGGGAAGCGAGAATCGAAACGTCGCGCCGCCGCCTTCCCTCTGGTCGACTCCAATCGTTCCGCCGTGCGCGCCGATGATCGCTCGGCAGATACTGAGGCCGAGCCCTACGCCTCCATCGGCGGCTCCGGGAGCCCCGCGGTGAAACTTCTCGAACACGTCTTCTCGTTGGTCTTTGGGAACTCCGGGCCCTCGATCGGCGACTTCGACCATCACTTCCGCCTCTCCCGCGAGCACCGAAATATCGATGGGACTCTCCGCGGGGGTGTAGCGGATCGCATTTTCGAGCAGGTTGATGAGCACTTGCTCGATGAGCACGGCATCGAAGGGTGCGAAAGTCACGTTCTCCGGCAAATGCGTGTGCACCGCGCGCTCCCGCAGGCGAGGTTCGAGTCGCGTGAGCGCGGCGCCGATCACCTCCTCGACGGGCTGCCAGTCCTTGTGAATCGCGACCGGACCCGACTCGAGGCGGGTCATGTGCAGGAGGTTGGTAAGCAGCCGATGCAGTCGTTCGGCCTCCTCGAAGATGGTCTGCGTCAAGTCGCGGCGGACGGACGGCTCAATCGAAGTATCGTCTTCGAGCATCGTGCTGGCCGCACCGGTGATCGCCGCCAGGGGCGTTCGGAGATCGTGCGAGACGGCGCTGAGCAGGGAGCTGCGCAGCCGCTCGGTCGCCGCTTCTGCCTCGGCCCGGTGCGCCGCTTCCGCCTGCCGTCGCGCCTGCTCGGTAAGCCCCGTGATCACGATGGCGACGAGCAGCATGAGGGCGAAGGTGACGAGGTGTCTTGCGTCGAGGATCGCGAACGTGAGCCGCGGCGGAATGAAAAAGAACTCGAACGCAAGCGCCGACAAGATCGCGGTGAGAATGGACGGGGACAAGCTCGAGCGGGTCGCGACGAGGACGACGCCGAGGAGGTAGACCATCACCAGGTCGGCCAGGGCGAAACGTTCGTACATCGCATAGCAGACCGCGGTCGCCAGAGCGGGCACGACGAACGCCCAACCGAGCTGGACGAGCCGCCCACCCTTGGGCGCAGAACGCAGCGAACTCCTCGGCCGAGCCATCACGGCTCATGTTAGTCGATGTTTCCGTGCTCGGCCGGCGAGCGACGGATCAGGAGCCGACCGATGCC
>WNGA01002821.1_pt1 | contig 26272 bp, 21 predicted proteins | sample 5400061 | NCBI WGS metagenome assembly WNGA01 (sample SAMN13153366, study PRJNA577476) | soil metagenome | isolation source: 100 cm soil or saprolite under grassland replicate 2 | place: USA:California | collected 2016-06-15 | reverse complement strand
GGGAGAGCTGGCGATAGTGATCGCGTCCTTTCGACACGGCGCGCCTGTGAAGCTTTGCCATAAAGTTCCCGACGTCTATGGCCGGATCGCCCAGACATGTTCGGTCAAAGTCCAACACGGCCACACGTCCGGCGGGGTCGATGATCAACTGGCTTGGCGCGTAGTCCCCGTGGATAAGGGATCTGGTCGGTCGGGCGGGCGGGTGGCTCGACCGTGCGATCCGGTGCAGAAGGTTCTGCACTTGCCGGCCCAGCTGCGGTGCTACCAGCCCAAGCCCCGCCGCCCGTTCTCGCACATTTTCCAGATCAGTCTCTAAAGAGCGCACCTCCCGGCTCTCAATGCGCAGGGTGTGGAGTGCTGCCAGGCTGACAGCCGCCAGCCTTGTAGCCTCTTTGGCCTCCTCATTGGTCTCCGCCTTCCACAGGATCGCGTTGAGGGAGTTCCCTCGAACGCTCTCCATCAGCAATGGACCGCCGTTGTCCAGCACACCGAGTGGCTTCGGGATGATCACCCCATGAGCCCTCCCCTGCGCGTGGAGGTATTCCATCACTCTCGCAACCTGTCCTGCGAGAGGCCCTTTTGGATACACCTTCCCGATCACGTCCTTCGAGCCGTTACTTCTCTCCGATCTCTCCCTGTAGCGAAGGACGCACCGTCTTTGCGGAAAGTAGCGCAGTACTTCGATGTCAGGAGACCATCCTTGGTCAGCCTTATGAGCGCGACCGAGAGCCGGCGCCATTTCCTCTGGGTCGGTAGCTCGGCGAAGGGAGGGCAGCTTCCAGTCCATGGGAAAGAACTCAATCAATGCCTGATGGTCCGGGACGAAGAGAGCCCGAGCAGGTGATGGCCGGGTGGATGACGGCCCACCGTTTCGGTAGTGCCGGTCATAGATATCCTGGAGAGTGGCTCCTGCAGCGAAGGTCACCACGCAGCGGGAGGGAGGCGCTGCGCACTCATCGAATTGAAGCGAGTAGAGGACGACACATTGCCGCCCAGGCTCGAAATACGTCGTTTCTCTCGTAATCGTTGTGACTTCGCGGTTGTCGCCAACGAACGGCAATACCCTTTGATTGAAGAACTCCGCCGTCTTCTCTTGCGACCAGACGAGATCCAGAAACGGCAGATTCGGGTCGGCCCCCAGTGCGGTCACGAGCCACCCCTGCTCCGCGGAACGCGTCTGGCTAGAGTCCGCTGGGCCAGCGCGATCAACTGCTCCGCCGTATCTTCGCCGCCCTTCGCAGCAAGCGAGACGAATGAACGCAGCGCCCACTTCACGTTTTCCACCGCTCGATACCAGCGCAGCCAGCGGGAATCGAGGCTCCCGTTCAAGGCCGCGGCGAAGACCTCCTCCGAGTGGCGAAGGACGGACCTTAGCCGCGGCCGCCGCAGCGCCATCCTGTCGAGGCACGAAAGGAATTCGCCGGCGTCGGCGCTGGCACCTGACAGACGAAGCCCGTCCCAATCAACTAGCCCAACCTTGTCGCCGCAGACGAGCATCTGCGTGTGGCGGAATGCGCCGTGCGCTGGCACCAGCGGCTCCGGCGGGAGACTGCTCGCCTCTAGTTCCAGAGCGTGAAGCTGCAGCTCGATGGAATGAGCCAGGACGGGGGAGACTGATGCGATGCTCTTCATGCTCCGGCGGAGCGACTCCAGCAATGCATGTGGCGTTATGGTCTGCAGCCCAGATAGCTCCACACGTTGAAGAAAAGCAAGCCCCTCTGCCGCTTTTTCCACACACTCGTCTGCAAGCCGCCTGCTGCCTGGGCTTGCGACAGCATCCTTCAGGAGCTCTTTGATCTCCAGTCCATTTCCGAGGTCGCCGAGGACGAGGGTGTGGGCAGCGGGAAAATAGGCGATCGGGGAGGGAACGTCCCAGGGGGAGCCGCTGGCTGCCAGCTGGGCTTTTAGGGCCCGGAGCCTGGTGAACATGGCGCGGCCCCGGTCATCGCGAAACACCTTGGCGAAGTACAGAATACGACCATCCGGGCATTCAACCGTGTAACGAAGGACCAGGCGGTGCCAGGCCTTGTAGCGCAGTGGAAGAGCCTCAGTGACGTCCATCTGCGCGTCGCACAGCGCAGAGTTTCGGGAGAGCGCGTCGGTTGCCCAAGTCGCTGATGCGGCAAGAACAGCGCCCGGGAGCCTGATGTCCAGAGGGAAAACCTGGAGAAGGACTCGATGCTCCGGCAGATACCGGTAAGGGGAAGACTGAAATTGCGCAGCAGAGCTGGCTTTCTCCGCCAGGCGAAGGAAGGCCTGACGGCCCACTATCTCGCTGCCTTTCCCGTGGCGGAACATTTTGGCGGAGACAAGCACCGGGTTCCCCAAGGCAGCGGCGAAAGACCACTGCGCGATGCAGTCCTTGCCCGGCTTATAACGAACGTAGCTCAACTCGCCTCCGTGCCCATTCAGAGCCTGCCCCGTTGCCTCCTCCGCCATCTGGACAACAAAGGCAGGCGCACCACTGGTGGGGAATAGCTCCGCCAGGCCCGGGAGCGCTGGATCAGACGAGATGGAGCGTATTTCGGCACCTCCTCATGGCCGGGCGACCAGAACATCTTTGAACTGGGCCTTGAAGAGCTCGCGATATCTACCGTCAGTTCCCACCAGCTCCTGGTGATTTCCTTGCTGGACGATCCGCCCGTTCGCCATCACGACCAGACGGTCCGCGCGCTGGACGAGGGACAGTTGGTGAGTGATGATGACTATCGTCCTCCCCGCCATGAGGCGCTCTAGGGCCTCCATCACCATTGCCGCTGAAGAGGCGTCCAGCCCTACCAGCGGCTCGTCCAGGATGATGATGGGAGTGTCGCGAATCATCGCCCTGGCGATGGCGATAAGCTGTCGCTGTCCACCTGACAGCGTGTCCCCTCGCTCTCCCACCTCGGTGTCGTAGCCATCGGGAAGTCCGGCGATAAGGTCGTGGACTTTGGCTGCCTTGGCCGCTGCGACAATCTCCTCGATGGAGGCCGAGGGACGCCCGTAGGCGATATTCTCGGCGATGCTGGCCCGCAGCAGGACCGATTCCTGGAACACCATGCCGATCTGCGAGCGCAGGGACCTCAGCGTGTACTGCCGGATATCGACGCCGTCGATCAAGACGGCGCCCTCGTCGGGATCGTAGAGGCGCGGAATCATGGAGGTTAGCGTGGTCTTCCCGGCACCGGTCTGCCCTACTATGGCCGTCACCTGTCCTGCAGGTATCGTGAGATTGATCTCATTAAGCGTCGGGCGTCCAGGTTCATACTCGAATCGGACGCCACGAAACTCAATAAGACCTCGAAAGCGGGGGGCGTGAACGGCGCCTGGGAGGTCGATTGCGCCACCCTCGATATCCAGCACTTCCACAACTCGCTCTGCCGAAGCCGCGGAGCGAGTTATCTTGTTGAAGTGCTTGATGGCATTCTTCATCGGCTTATAGAAGTCGCGAATGTAGCTCACGAACACGATCAGTGTGCCCGCCGTAATGGCGCCCGACGTTACCCGCTGCACACCGAAGCCAAGCACCAGGGCGCTGACAACGGCGCCCATTACGCCAACCAGCCAGGAGAAGCGTTCCTCGGTCAGACTGGCCGCGAGGCCACCTTCGAGGCTGGCTGCGCTCTCCGCTTCGAACTTTAGCCTGGCCGAGTGCTCCTGGTTGAAGACGCGCGTCAGGCGGGTGGTGGCCAGGGCTTCGTGAAACACCGAGGCGAGCGCGCCCTCGCGCTTCTTCTCGACCCGAGAATACTTCTGGATCTCGGTGGTGAAGCGAACGACGGCTAAAAAGAGCAGCGGCCCGGCGCCCATGGCCACCAGGGTTAGCTGCCAGTCCAGTATGGAGAGCGCTATCCCCATTCCTAGTAGGAAGATGAAGCTGTAGACCACCTCCGCGAGGTCGTCCGTCAGGATATCTCGCAGGGCCTTGACATCGCTGGTTACTCGTGTCAGCAGGTCGCCGCTGGACTTGCGGCTGTGGAACTGGAGGGAGAGGGTCTGGATGTGGTCGAACAGCGCGACCCTCAGGTCAAAGACTACGGTCCTGCCCGCTCGATTGAGAAAGAGGGTTCCGAGATAGCTGAACAGGCCGTCAAACAGCGCTATGATTACCACCGCTACCGATAGGCCAATAAGCAGGTACAGCGTGGACCCTTCCACCGGTCCATGCCCGAGGATACGATCGAAGACGAACTTCAGGGGCCACGGCTTGAGCAGGTCCATCGCTGCTCGGCCCAGCAAGAGCAACAGGGCCAGAGAGATGGCCATCCAATGCGGGAAAAGGAAGCGCCGCAGGCGGGACACGGTCCGCCAGTTGGCGTGAGCCGTCCCGGCCCCCGTCGAGACGACCCAGCTCTCACGCGATCTCGCCAAACCTGGGGCATTGTCCTGCCCACCATTGTTCGTGGCAAGATCCCGCCACAACTTCACCTTGGGTATCGGCCTCTCCCATCGCATGTTGCGACCGAAGACGGCGAGACGGGCTTGCCGATAGTCTTTTCCCCGCCCAGAGGAACGACGCGCAGCCGGAGCGTCTAGGCTCCAGCCTGTTTTGTCTCGGCTGATGGCCGGCCCCTTCTTACGCCCAAGTCTCATCCCCGAGTCCCCGCCTTCATCAATAGCGATTCAGCCAGCTGCGCGATGCGGCCTGCATTCTGCTCCCACGTCTGCTCAGATAGGACCCATCGCCGCGCCGCGGCCCCCAACGCCGCCCCCCGGTCCGGCATCTGCAAGATCGCCAATATCCCGCCGGCGAGGTGATCCGCATCGCCGGGTTCGTAGAGGAGGCCGTTCACCTCATCAACGACAACTTCTGCGATCTGGCCGATGCGCGCGCCCACAACAGGCTTCCCCATCGCCATGGCCTCAAAGAGCTTGAGAGGCGAGAAATAGGATTCACAGCCCGGTGGATACGGCGCCACCACCACGTCCATCGCCGCCATGAACGCAGGCACGGCTTCATAGTGAACAGCCCCCGTGCAGGTCACATAATCCGTCTTCAGCCCATTCAGCTGGCCCAGCTTCGGACCTTCGCCCACCACGAGAAGGTGCACATTGCGGCCGACGGCGGCAAGGTGCGTGACGGCTGCCCTGAGGGTATCCAGATCGTGCCAGGGCTTGAGGCTCCCGACGAACCCGATGACCGACTTCCCGTTCAGGTTATAGCGAGAGCGCACCTCAACGCCCGAAACCGCAGGGTGGAACCGCTGCGGGTTCACGCCGTTTGGCAGGACGGTGATCCGGTGCGCGGGAACTCCCAGGCCACACGCATATTCCGCCAGTGCGCGCGAGACTACGATCAGCGCGTCGGCGCTGTTAAGAATTCTCCCTTCGAGTTCCTCAGCGGTGTGAGTCAGGACCAATTGTCGGTATTTCGCCTGCTCGAGCCGCAACGGAGCGTTCACTTCAAGCAAAAGGGGAACTTGAAGACGGCGCGCCAGCTCAGCGCCGGCGTAGCCGAAGAGGGAATAGCGCTCGTAGATAACATCTGGCTGGAACTCGCGCAGGACAGGCAGAAGAGCCTTCTGGATGTACTCGGCGTACAACAGGGCGCGCCACTCCTTCGCTAAGTGGCTTTGGGGGATCGCGGGTTCCTGCGACGCAAGCCGCACCACCTCTTCTGCAAAGCCATCCAGCGGTACCGCCTCAGCCTGCTCTCGGGCTTCACCCAGCGTGTCAGCTCCCGGGGTCGGCGAAAAAATCTTGACGATATGCCCCAGGCGTCGGAGCGCTTTAGCAGTCTCCCGAACGTGTACAGCGGCGCCCTTTGTCCCCGAGATGGGCACACCAAAGTCGCAGCACAGATAGGCGAATCTAAGCTGCCTATCGACCCTCAGATATCCCACCGACGTCTCGACCATCATCCTGCTGTCACGCCGCTTCCCAGTGTGCCTTGCGGGACACGCCCAGCTTCCCTGTTGCCTGGTTCTCGTCTTCGCCTGCCGGTTGCCGGCGAATTAACTCCCTCACCCATCCGATCTGCTGTTTTAGACCTTCTTCCAGACCTACCGCTGGCTGATAGCCGAGCTCGCCGATCGCCAGGGCCGTGTCCGCTGCGGTCCGTCGCGGGTCCTCAGCGTTCGCCTCCTGGTGGCGAATCTGTACGTCCGCGCCAGTGAGAGTCTTCAAAGTTCGGATCACCTCATTCAGCGTCACTTCGACGCCGCCGCCTATGTTGTAAACCCGCCCGGCCGGGCCTTTTTCCGCGGCCAGAACGTTGGCAGTGACCACATCAGAGACATACGTGAAGTCGCGGCTATGTCCACCGTCTCCATAGATTGAAATCGGACGTCCGCTCAGGAAAGCATGGATGAAGGTATGAAAGCCCATGTCAGGTCGTTGCCGCGGTCCATACGCGGTGAAGTACCGCAGCGTAACCGCCGGCACGCCATACCTTCGGCAGTAGAGCAAGCAGAGATGTTCTCCAGCCAGCTTTGTAACGCCGTAGGGAGATATGGGACGGGGCGTTATGGATTCTGACGTGGGAAACTTCTCGGCCTCACCGTAGATGGACGAAGAGGAAGCGTACACGAACTTCCGGATAGCGGTGCCTCTCGCGGCCTCGAGAAGGCGTTGGGTGGCCAGAACGTTATTCCGAACATATGCTTCAAACGCGAGGCCCCAGCTGGAGCGCACCCCCGGTTGCGCTGCCTGGTGGAAAACGCATTCCACGCCATCGAGGACCGAGTTGAGGTCCAGTGCTATGAGGTCACCCTCTATGAAGGAAAACCGCGGATGACTCAGGCTCTCCCGCAGGTTCAGCTCTTTCACCCAGCGGGGATAGGAATCCGTGAAGCAGTCGATGCCGACGACGGTTGCCCCTTGCTTCAGCAGCCGTTCGCTCAAGTGCGACCCGATGAATCCAGCCGCGCCGGTGATCAGAGCTCGCAATGCCTGCCCGTCCTACACCGCTCTCGCTGCCGGAGCGCCGGGCCGGCGAGACATAGTTTCTGGCCATAGCAACTCCGCCAGTCGCCGGGCATGAATCTTGGAGTCAAACTCCGTTGCCACAGTGAAGCGCGCGTTTCTCCCCAACCCCTCCCTCAGCGCCCCATCCTGGAGCAAGAGCTCGATTGCTGATGCCAACGCCTCGGGGTCTCTCTCCGCCACCAGGAGACCGTTCCGCCCGTTCTCGATTAGTTCCGGGATTCCTGACACCGGGGTAGAAACAACAGGCAGCCCCGTTGCCATCGCTTCGAATAGGACGTTGGGTATTCCATCCCGGTCACCATCCTTTACGACCTGACACGGAAGCGCGAACACGGTTGCCCGGCGATAAGAGTCCAGCACTTCCTCTTGGCTGCGGGAGCCCTCGAAGACGACCACATCCTGTAAGGCAAGCGTTCGAACCATCTTCTGCAGACTGCGCCTGTCCGGCCCCTCCCCGATGATCAGACACCGGAAATCGTGGCCCTTGTCCCTCAGAATCTTGCAGGCATTCAGCAGGTGACGGAATCCCTTTTTCTCAACCAACCTTCCCACGGCTAAGATCAGGTGCCTGTCCCGAATGATCCTCCCCTCAAACGGTCTGAACTTAGATATGTCGACGCCGTGGTAACAGAGATGGATTTTGTCGCGTTGGTCCGCCGCAACTATTTCTTGGAGGTACTTCTGGTTGGCCCGCGTGCACGTAACCACAAACTGCGCCGCCTGCACTTTCTCGCGCAGATCAGCGGGGTCGGCGGCATAGATGTCCTTAGCATGAGCCGAGAAACTGAACGGCAATCCCGTGAGCATCCCGGCGAGCATCGCCACTTGGGTGCTTCTGTGGGCGAAGTGGGCATGCAGGTGATCCACCCCGCCGTCCCTCATGAGATATGCCAGGTAACTAGCCTGAAGGAAGCGGCGCCAGACATCAGGTTTTACGCTTCTTAAGGAACGGACCAGTACGTACCGCAGCGTTCGGCGGTAACGGACCGGGTCTATGCCACGGATAGCCCTCTGCGCTCGAACCAGGCCCCAGACATGGCGGTAGAGGGGGTCTGGAAGATAAGCAATCTTGGCGCGTATCAGCCGGAGGAATCCGTGGTAGACCGCGTCTTTCGGCCTCCTGTAGGAATATATCCGGATAGGGACGCCCAGCCTCTCCAACTCGAGGACCTCGTTCGCGATGAAGGTTTCCGAGGTCTGCGGGAACATGCGCAGCACATATCCGAGTCCCGGTGACGTCATTCTGGCTATCCGATCTCCCTGGCGGGTGTTGGCGTCACGGCAGCGGCTTGAAGATGACGCAGTTCCGCGGGACTCCGGTGCCCATTGAGCCTGCCCTGGCCGTTCCACCGGATCGCTTCGTTGATCCGTTGAACAGACCTGAGCAGCTCCGGCACATAACCCTTACCCTCGGCGAAACCGATGAGCTGAACGAGGTCTTTGGGCAGGCAGGTACCGCCCGCAGGATCACCATGCATTTTCGCCCCGTAGGTGGAGACCCTGGGGTCCTGGCTGCACAGTATTCCCACTACGTGAGAAGGCACCCCTGTTAGTTCGCAGATCAGGTGGATCTCGTTCCAGAATGAGATCAGGGTATGGAAATGAGCGTTGAGCGCCAGCTTCACCATCTCTGCCGTGGAAGTCGGCACGAGAGCGTAGGGTACCATCAGCGGAGCGAAGATCTCGGCCACAGCCTTGCCCTGCCCTTCGTCCTGGCAGCCTATGAGCATAAACGGAGGGTTCATGGCGTCCCAGATAGGAGTCGCCTCTCTCAGTGTCTCCGGCACGAAGACAAGAGGGCGTCCCATTTCCACAGATAAGCGCTCAGTAGTGCCCGGCGGAACCGTGGAACGGATGACGGTGATGGGACTGCTGGGAGCGAAGGCAAGCGCCTCGCGAACGTATGCCTCCGGCACGCAAATGAAGAGGGCGTCCGGCTCCGTAGCCTGATCAAGAGCGCCAAGGCCCCGACCGCAAGCTCGTTCGATTCGAGCAGGGTCGGTATCGTTGACAAGAACGCGGTGGCCGAGCCGTCTCAGAACCTCAGACGTTGCGCTGCCCACTACTCCGTAGCCGATGACGCCGACAACCATGGGGCTACCCTCCTATGCTTTGGGCAGCCAACCCGCCGACAGGGGCGCCTTCGCCGGCAGAGACTGGACCGCCCAGAATCACGTTTGCTGCCTTCTGGGCCCCGTCCAGCAGCGGGATGTTGGACGGGTCTGGAACTTCGTTTGTCGTCAGCAGCCCGGATACCTCATGGGCCAGCCTCCAGGGTGTAAGGTCATCAGGATCCAGCATTCGGATCAGGCGACGTTCCGAAAAAAGCCTGCTTCGGATCCGCTGTTCCGCGCTGGGCCCGGCCCGAGGGACCACCAGGGCCTTCTTGCGCCAGGCCAGCACTTCGCACAGGCTGTTATAGCCGGCCATGGTCAGGACGGCTGAGGCCTGCCCGAGCCACGACGTGGCATCTTCGCAGCGTATATCCACTGGCTGCCCGGCGGCCTGGGCAGTCAAAGCTTGGCGCTCGGCGAGAGGCATGTTAGGGCCCGTCAGGATCACAGCTCGAAACTGGACCTGCCGCCTGACAAAACGTAGGGCTTCCAGGAAAGAACTAGCTAGCGGAAACAGATCGGCTCCCCCTCCGCCCATAACCAGGAGCAGTGGTTCCTCTAATGGACGGGGCGTGAGGCGCACCCGTTCCGAGGGGCCAACGTAATGACAATATACCGCCTGACAGTTGGGGGTTAGTTGATAGGCCGACACAGTATCGTACAGCTCGCGGCAGCCGTAGATTAGAACGGCGTCGTAGCCTTGCAAGTAGTGGAAAGCGTCGAGCTCTCGCCAAACCTTGCTGATGACTTTTGGTGAATCCAGCACATCGCGCAGGCCGAGGAAGAGTTTAGGCCGCGCCGGCCCTGCCATCGCGCTATCGAGCAGCGGCTTCAACTCCCCGAGGGCACCCACGGGCATGTGGTCCACCAATACGAGGTCGGGCTTGAATTGGCGGAATATATCTATGATCATCCTGGACCGCCGGTTCAACACGTCCTTAACGTTCACGAAAGGCGTGCTCGCCCGCCAGGAGGCTTTGTCCGTCTTAATGATGGTTGGCAGTTTCAGATACCGGATACCGGGCAAAGTCGGAAAGAACGGCCCGGCCGGCGAGTCGGCCATGATAAGAATGTCGGTCAGGGGTTCGCGTGATAGGACTTCTTGGGCGATGTTGCGCGTGCGACGTAGGTGTCCTAGGCCTAACCCGTCCTGGCTATAGACAAGCAGACGCGTCACCATCGACCCTTCCGTGTCTACGGCTACTCCGCGCGGGCACGAACGCTGCCTCAGCCGGTTCTAGCCTCGCCGACGACACGAGCGCTACCGCCCCACTAAAACACAAACCCGGTAGCTTTGGTCGAGGTCGTCCCTGCGGGTAATCGGTTAAGAGTTGGTTAAGGTGCATAGTATTGGGGCGCATGTCACGCAAAAATAACAACGGGTATGTCGGCCATTGCAAAATCATAGAATTCGCCAGGATAGTGGCCGTGGCCGGGCGATAGCTATCGCTGACGACGACAACCGGCGACTGGTAAGGGGAGAATGCGCGCCCGGTCAGCCCCGAGATAGTCGTGCAAAAAGTACGTCCGCGTGCCGGAGACTGGATCTCGCCTACGGAGCCGCGTTCTCGGCGTAGATGGCAATGCGACGAAGGTGCCCGAGTCCATCCTGGAGGTACGCAAGCAGGCGCGGTGACCATCGACCCTCACGTGTCTACGGCTACTCCGCGCGGGCACGAACGCTGCCTCAGCCCGTTGTACCCTCCACGAGGACTCTTACTGCTACCGCCCCACTAGCCCCGGTAGCCTTGGTCGTGGTCGTCCCTGCGGGTAATCGGTTAAGAACTTGTTAAGGGGAACGTATTTTAAGACAGGTGCTATGTCAAGTGGCAAGGCGGGCGGTATACGCTGCAAAAGCGCGTATTCGAGACGATAGTTGGCCTCAAGCTGGCTCACTGCCATCAATTTCGCTGTCTTTTGATTCCCAACCTGCAGTTGGTCGTTACGGCTTTAACGCACTCACCTCGGGCAGCGGCCGGCTAATCGTGCTGTTTGCTTCAGCCGGGTCATCGTCTCTCAAAGCGGACCCGCATATGCCGTCGAATACCTCGAACAGTTCGTCACACGACAGCTCGTCATCGGCGTGTGCATCCGCCACGGCCCTGATCTGCCAGTTGAATCCGTCCACCGCCGCAGGGTTGGCGCATGCGAACGCAACGCTGCCACTTAGCGTCAGCTTCCGGCCAGGGAGCATGCTCGTTGAAGGGAGGCCCTGCGTGATGCGCGTCCAGTTGTAGACCTGACGCGCGTCCTCGCCGGCCGTGGCGCCTGGCACGGAAACGGAGCAGCCTCCGGTGTTGGTCGCGAAGCCGTCCGGCGAGTCGAAGGCCAGGTAGACGCTCACGTAATCAGCGTGGTCACTGAGGTTGGCGGCGACCACAACCACGCGGCTATTCGCGCGCGGGACCCCGGGTAGTAGGGGAATGGTGTGGATCGTGCGCAAACGCACAATCGCCCCGTCGTGATTGAGTTGTGGCGTCGCGGTGGCCGTGGGTGTCAGGGTTGACGTCGGCGTGGGTGTCGGCGTCGGCGTGCCTGTGGGTGTATCCGTTGGCGTCGGCGTGGGGGTGGCCGTGGCCGTCGGGGTGGCAGTCGGTGTGGGTGTCTCCGCTGGTGTGGCTGTTGGCGTCGGAGTGCTGGTGGGCGTTGGCGCCGCAGTCTGAGTCTCCGTCGGCGTGGCAGTCAATGTCGGTGTCTCCGTCGATGTGGCGGTTGGCGTCGGAGTGGTGGTGGGGGTTGGCGTCGGCGTCGGGGTGCCCGCAGCCGTCGGCGTTGGCGTCGCGGTCGGCGTGGCAGTCGGTGTAGGCGTCTCCGTCGATGTGGCAGTTGGCGTCTCCCCAGGCGTTGCGGTTGCCGTCGGGGTTGGGGTGGGCGTCTCCGCAGGGGTGGCAGTTGGCGTAGGTGTTTCTGTCGGTGTCAGCGTTGCTATTGCGGTCGGCGTTGCTGTGGCCGTAGGTGTGGGTGTAGTTGTTCCCGTCGGCGTAGCGGTTGCAGTGGGTGTGGCCGTCGGCGTTGGGGTCACTGTCGGGGTGGCAGTCGGGGTTGGCGTGGCAGTCGAGGTCGGCGTGGCAGTCAGCGTTGGCGTGGCAGTCGGAGTCGGCGTGAGCGTTGCCGTCTGAGTCGGCGTGGCCGTCGGCGTCGGTGTCTCAGTCGGGGTGGCGGTCGGCGTTGGTGTGGCAGTTGGTGTCGGCGTAGACGTTGCTGTCGGAGTGGCCGTTGCGGTCGGCGTCGGGGTCTCGGTCGGCGTGGCGGTCGGCGTAGGTGTTGCCGTGGGTGTCGGCGTTGGGGTGCGAGTGGGCGTGGCCGTCGGCGTCGGCGTAGGTGTTGCCGTGGGTGTCGGCGTTGGGGTGCGAGTGGGCGTGGCCGTCGGCGTCGGCGTAGGCGTTGCCGTGGGAGTCGGTGTTGGGGTGCGAGTGGGCGTGGCAATCGGCGTCGCTGTGGGCGTGGGTGTCGGCGTCGATCCTGAGGCCGCGATGCGCACGCCGTGGGCGTTAAAGGGGGCTACGTTGTCCGCGGCCAGGACAACCACGTCGTCGCTCCAGTTCTGCTTGGTGCTCGTGGCGTTGTTGAGGGAACCGCTCATCAACGTCTGTTGCTGCCCGAAGCTGATCGGAGAGAAGGCGCTTTCGTTGTAGACGATGTTGTTGGATCCCGTGGTCTTCGTGTAGACGATGTCTATCATTTGGGTGGCCTCGTTCAGGAGAACAATGCCTCTAGTACCCGACTCATCGACGGGGTACAGGTCATCCCATGTTCCGCCGGGGTCTCCACCTGGATCACTGTCAGCGGGACGCCTTACCAGCAGGGACACCGTTGGGTATCCAGGTGTGTCCCAACTCGTCTTTACAGCTGCGTACAGAGTCGAGTCGGAGGCGACGGCTACGTTGAGGTGGTCATCGGCCATGCCCGTACCAACATCGTCGTTCGCGGACTGTGATGCGGGGATCTCATCAGCGAGCCAGGTGTTCGGGCTAGTGCCATCCACGTGCACTCTGAAGCCGAACCGCTTGGTGTTTTGGTTCGACCAGAACACGCCGACAGTGTTATTGGGTAGAGCCGTGACCACATCGGCGTCGTCGACCAGGGTACCTGTGGCGAGGGTGATAGGTCCGTTGAAGGACGAATACGGCGGGTCGCTGTAGTAGACGTTGATGTTGGAGTCATCGGCGGCGAGCCACATGCGACCGGTTGAGTCGATATCGATAGTCGCCGTCTCGCTACCCGGCTGGAGGGCGATCGTCGTTGTGGTCGTGCGGTCGGACCAGAGTTGGTAGGTATTGGTGGCCGGCACGTATTCGACCGAGACGAGATTGGGCTGGGCGGTGGCGGTGGGCTGAGAGCCTCCCGAGCTGTGAAAGAGGAGGATATGGGTAACATCGCCCACCGCCTTGGCGTCGGCTTGCGTATCCGTGGCGCTGGATAGGCGCAGCACGTTCGTCCATGTGTTGTTTTCCTCCAGCCGCCAGAGCCAGGTACCGGTGGGAGACACGGACGTGCTGGGCAGCACGGCCCACCAGGTGTCCGAGTGGAACCAGACCTTGGACTGCGGCTTCTCGCCGGTGTTGAAGGAAACGGGTACAGGCGTCAGCGGAATCGACGTCGCCGTGAGCGCTGCTGTTTGGCTCTCCACCAGCGGCGATTGCGGTTTCTCACTGCTATCGACGCGGACAGCCAGGGGCGCCAGCGGAATCGATGTCGGGATGAGCACCCCTCCTGGGCCCACCCAGGGGTTGGGATAATGCTCATGGATATCAGGGGAGACAGCCACCGTTAGCGGAATTGACGTTGGGATGAGCACAGCGGTCTGGCCCGGTGTCCGAGCGCTACCCGCCGCGGAGACAGCCAGAATCGCCAGAGCGATGCCGCAGCCGGCCACCGCGAGCACGGCGGGCGCCACGATCTTGTGGTATAGTTTGCCTTCCGTCTGGGGCTCTCCCTTCTGGGTGACGCCAGTATGTATTCAGCCGGCGTAAGCGGTCAAGCTATTTTGACTACCAATAATCTTCTACATACTCGATTAATATTAAGCAAAATGAGGCGCGACGAGTTTTCATTGGCACTAACGGGGTTACCGCCCTACCAGCCTGTGGGCGCGGAATATGGCCTCGCTCGGGAATCAACGGTGAGATAAACGTGGAGACTCTGGAAGCTCGCAAATGGTCGGGGCGGCCGGATTCGAACCGGCGACATCCTGAACCCCATTCACGTTGACAGCATTTTTCACGAAGAGATTGCGGGATCCAATGACGAGTCGCGTTCCTCTTGAGTATCCGTTCAAAGTGTCACGTTTCGGAGCCCAAGCGTCCCCAGTGGCTCGGCTGCGAGGCCAACGCGCTGGGGAGTGCCGCTGCAATTCCAGACCGCCGGGTCAACGCCTTTCGCGGCCCATAGTATTTGACTGCATTTTGACTGCAGAAGTGGCGTGAAACTGTGGTATGGGCGTAGACGCCGTGGGATATAGGTGAGCAGATTTCAGATACAAAACTGTCAACCGTGGGATGAGGAGTGAGGGGTTGGGATGGAGCCCGAGCCACTTTTAATCCGGGAGTCGTAGGTTCGAATCCCACCGGGCCCTCCAGTTTCACATACTGCAATTCTTGGAGTTGCACAGTCGCAGGGGAGCAGATCAGCCGCGCCGATCAGTCGCGCGAACCGTAAGACCGTTGCCTACAGATCGAGCCCGAACCCCTCGCCTCTCTCACCATAACAACGAGCGGCTTGCTCGCGCCGGCAACGCGGAGCCGTTCGCGACGCGGTGAACAAGAGAATCCAGCCCGGGCCAATCTACAAGCCCTCGGAGTATCCCCTGTGCGGCCATGGGTCGTCCTGCTACCGCGATGTGCCCCCAGCGTCTAGGATTAGGCTATGCGTCTGCCCTTCGCTCCACCGCTCGCGCCTATGCTGTCCAGGGCCGCGGACGCCTTGCCCGGCGGCGACGGCTGGCAGTTTGAGCCCAAGTGGGATGGCTTTCGAACGCTCGTATTTCGCGACGGCGATGAAGTGATTCTCCAAAGCCGGGATAGCAGGCCGATGAACCGATACTTTCCCGAGCTCCTCGCGTCTCTATCAGCAGCCATGCTGCCCGAGCGCTGCGTGCTTGACGGCGAGATCGTCATCGTGGGCCCGAGCGGGCTCGACTTCGAGGCGCTTCTCCTGCGCATTCATCCGGCCGAATCGCGCGTGAAGCTCCTGGCAGCGCAGTCGCCGGCTTCGTATGTGGCCTGGGACCTGCTGGCGCTGGGCGACGAGGACCTGCGCGAGGCGCCGCTCGCGGGAAGGCGACCGCGGCTCGAGCAGGCGCTCTCAGGTGCGGCACCGCCGGTGCACCTCTCGCCGGCTACGCGCGATCGCGCTCTCGCCGAGGACTGGTTTCGTCGCTTCGAGGGCGCTGGGCTCGACGGCGTGATGGCCAAGCGTCTCGATGAGCCGTACCGCGCCGGCGAGCGCACCATGATCAAGGTCAAGCACGCACGCACCGCCGACTGTGTGGTCGCCGGGTTCCGCTGGCACAAGAACGGCAAGGACACGATGGTCGGTTCGCTGTTGCTCGGCCTCTACGACGATCAGGGGACGCTACACCACGTCGGCGTCTCGGCGGCGTTCACAAACGCGGTGCGTGGGCAGCTCGTCACGGAGCTGGCGCCGCTGCGGGAGAACGCGCTGGAAGGCCATCCCTGGCGCGGCTGGGCCGAAGCCCAGGAAGAGGCGAACGCGAAGATGCAGCGCCTCCCCGGCGCGAGCAGCCGCTGGAACCGCGGCAAGGACCTGAGTTGGGAGCCCCTGCGGCCCGAGCGCGTCTGCGAGGTCGCCTACGACCATATGCAGGGCGATCGCTTTCGGCACGCTGCGCAGTTCGTCCGCTGGCGTCCCGATAAGCGACCGGAAGATTGCCGCTACGACCAGCTGGAGGTCACCCCGGCCTACGAGCTGGAGCGCGTATTCGGAGTTTCCCACTAGCTCTCGGTGAGCTCGCCCACAAGTTTCGTCGCTCAGCGGAAGAAATCAAGGCAAGCAACCGCCGCACCAGCTCGTTCCACCGTGGGTCGACGGACACGACCTGCGCGAGCTCTTTTGCGGGCGAATGCTGTGCTGGCCGGCGCGGTTACAGCGTGATGACCCAGCCGGCGTTAATAAGGAGACCGGGAACTCTACTGCGAGGGGAGCAAGAGCGCCGTACGCACGGTGTTACGGATGAACGTGTCATGGACCGGAGCTCCGGTGATGAAGACGCGCAGAAAGAGTGGCGCGATGAGGCGCTCAATAAGGAGGTCCACATCCGCGCCGACGCGGTGACGCTCGTCTTTCGTCGCGGTTCGCACGAGATCGCGCGCTGCTTGAAACCGATGTTGCCAGAAAGCGTCCCTCGCCCTCTGCACTTCCGGATCATCCGCAGCCGCAATAGTCGCGCTTATGAGCGCCCGTCCGAGAGGGGACGTAATGCTGTCGGCGACGGAAGTCAAGAACGCGACGAGGTCACCCTCGGGATCGCCCGTGCTCTTGATCCTGATCAACGCCTCCGAGCGGTCTTCCGTGGCGGCCAGAATAAGGGTGGCCTTTGTCGGCCAGTTCCGATAGATCGTCGATTTGTTCACACCGGCTGCAGCCGCTATCGATTCAATCGTCAGTGCTTGGTAACCGCTGCTGGCGAGCAAATCCAGTGTCGCGTCGAAGACCGCCCGCCGCACGCGAGCGGTGCGCCCTCCCGGACGCCTCGCCACCACCTCAGTGGCCGCGGCCTGAATCATTGCAGCCAAAATTGCTCCTTAACGCATCTGGAGTTGCATTTACTTACGGGACCTATCTATCATGCTAACACAACTATCGGTGCATTAAGGAGGAGCGTCGTGTTCGAATACTTCCACGACAACTACAACTGGTCGCTTGCCGTCTCGCTGGCGATCTCTATGGGCGGCCAAATGAGCGAGGTCGACAGCGCCTGCCGGCCTCTCCGAGATCTGGCCGCTACAGCGGTTGACGATGCGACCCAGCGGGCGTGGTTCGACTCGTGGACGGCAACCGCCGTCCGGCTTGGCAACCTTGCGGAACGAGATGGGGCAGCGGGCCACCTTCGCTCGGCCGAGCGGAAGCGGCGGCGCTCATGCGTATATCACTTGATGGCCGAGCGGATGATGACCAACCTATCGCCGCTCAAACTCGATTCCTACCGAAGCGCACTTGATGCGTTCGCGTCCGCGACCCGGTCCCTGGACGAACCGATCGAATTCATCGACATACCCTACGCGGACGGCGATATGCCCGCGCTTTTCGTGCGTGGCTGTGGACCCGGGCCGCGTCCATGCTTCGTGTTCTTCAACGGGTTTGACGTCACGAAGGAGTTCACCTATTTGATGGGGCTAGGCGAGCTGGCCGCACGTGGCATCTCTGTCTTGCTGTGCGATCAACCCGGGTCCGGGGGAGCCCTGCGCCTGCACAGCCAGCCGACGCGATTTGATATGGAGGTGCCGGCCGGTGCCTGCTTCGACGCGATGGCGGCCCGACCTGACATCGATAGCGCCAGGATCGCCATCGGCGGGATTAGCATGGGCGGATACTTCGCGCCGCGCGCCGCCTCCGTCGATCATCGCTTCGCCGCCTGTGTGGCGTGGGGAGCGTTCCATGACCTGATCGGTGTCGCGACCAACCTCGTCCAGACGCACGCGCACTCCGCTCCGCCGTTCCAGGCCCCGTGGGTGTTTGGAGTAGAGGAATCGCGCCTTCGGGAGGTCGCCCCGAACTTCAACCTCGACCCCGTTATCGGGGAGATGAGGTGCCCACTGCTTATCATTCACGGCGAATCGGACCGGCAGGTGCCGGTGGCGCAGGCCCACCGTACGCACGAAATGGCGATCTCTTCGTCGCGGCGCGACCTACTGGTCTTTCCGAGCGGGAGCTGCGGTGAAGAGCACTGCCAGGTCGACGACCCAACGCTCGCGATCGACGCGATGGGAGACTGGGTCGAGGAGGTGCTGAAATGAAGCTCATCGAGACGAGAACGGAGGCGAGTGCCTCACCGGAGGAGGTTTGGGTCGTCCTGATGGACTTCGCATCCTACCCTTCGTGGAACCCGATGGTGGTCGCGATCAACGGCGAGGCCGAACTGGGGCAGCAGCTCGACATCACAATCGCTATGAAGAACGGAAGGAGAATGAAGTTCAATCCGACGGTCGTGGAGTTCGAGGACGGGCGCCGCTTCGGATGGCTGGGCAAGCTGTGGTTGCGCGGACTCTTCGATGGGCTCCACCGTTTCGAGATCGAGCCCGGCGCGACCGGAACCACGTTCGTCCATAGCGAAGAGTTTCGTGGTCTGTTGCCGCCGGTGCTGGGGAAGCTGCTGAAGGAGACGCACGAAAGCGTCGAGGCGATGAACGAAGCCCTAGTGCGAGAGGTCGCGCGACGCAGGGCCGGGGCCGGCCCGGCGGCCGCGCCACACAAAGGCTCCTAGCCTGGTGCCTTTAATAGATACACCCGACCGCTCAGCTTCCCGATCAGAATCGTTCGGGCGAGCGCAATGGAATGCTGACCTTTTCCGCGCCGAGGTTCTGCACCCGCGGTAGGCGAAACTTGCCCACGATCTCCCAAGGAGCAGGTCGGGCCCTCGCGGGCTCAGGCTCTCGTCAGGGCAGCCTGGAACGCCTCCTCGATTCGAGGATAGTGGTCGTAGTCTTCGGACTTGGACGGTTCACGTGGTTGCACGGACGAGATGATAGCATTCAGCGGCTGGGTTTATACCCCGGCGGATAAAGGTTTGATCTCCCGCCTGGCTCCCATCCCGCCCATGGATCGTAGTCCGGGTCAGGCGCTTCCTCCGCAGGGCGCTCGCCTTCCGGGACGTGGCGCAGGTTGACGCGAATGCGCGTCCAGGTCGCGTAGCGGCCGCGCATCGGATCGACCAAGACGTCGTCCACCTCGAGCCGCTTCGCCGCTTCTGGGTGGCGGACCTTCCAGCGCTCGAGGCCAGCGAGCGCGTCCTCCTTGTGCTCCGCCTTCGCGACGGTGATGAGCGGGTATTTGGACTGCCGCCGGCCGGTACCTTTCGTGTCTTCGTCCGGCTCCGCGCCGCTCTTCTTCGCTGCCCGCACTCCCTTGCGCCGCGACGGCATCACGCGCGGCGGCTCACCTGCCTTTTTCTCATAGTGGGGCGGCCACGGCGCGTCGCCCAGGCCCTTCGCTTCCTGCGCCGCCGATAGACCAAGCAGCTTCTCGAGCGACCCTACGGCGTCATCGATGTCGGCCGAGGCGTCGCCGCGTTCGGCGAAGCGTTGCGGCGCGCTGTCGAGCGTGAACGCCGCCGGATCGCAGTCCGCGACCTCGTCCCAGGCGAGCGGCATCGAAACGCGCGCGTCGGGGGTGGGGCGGACCGACCACGCCGACGCGACAGTGCGGTCCTTCGCATTCTGGTTGTAGTCGATGAAGACGCCGTGGCGCTCCTCCTTCCACCACTTGCTGGTGGCCAGCTCGGGCGCCCGTCGCTCCACCTCGCGGGCGAGCGCCAGCGCCGCGCGCCGCACCTGATCGAAGCTCCAGCGGGGCTCGATACGCACGTTCACGTGCATTCCGCGCGAGCCTGATGTTTTGGGCCAGCCCCTTAGCCCTTGCTCCTCGAGCACCTCCCTCACGACGATGGCCACGCGCCGAACGTCATCCCACTGCACCCCGGGGCCGGGATCGAGGTCCACCCGCAGCTCATTCGGATGATCGAGGTCTTCGGCAAGCACAGGGTGTGGGTGCAACTCTAGGCAGCCGAGGTTCGCCATCCAGGCGAGCGCGGCGGGGTCGCGCGGCACTATCTCTGCCGCGGTGCGCCCGGACGGAAAGCTAATCGTGACGACTTCGAGCCACGGCGGCCGTGAGTCGGGCGCGCGCTTTTGGTAGAAGAACTCGCCGCCCACGCCATTCGGATAGCGCACGAGTACGTTGGGCCGCCCACCGGCGCCTCGCAGCGCCGCCTCAGCGACGGCGAGGTAGTACTTCGCAACGTCCAGCTTGGTGTGGCCGGCCTGAGGGAACATCACCTTGTCCGGATTCGTGATCGGGACCTCGATTCCGGCGGCTTCAAGAACAGCCGGCTTGGGTTTCGCCATGCGCACAGTCTCGCCCGATTCCCTTCGGGCGCGCAAGGCGCCCCGCTGTCATCCCGAGGGGAGCGGGGCTGAAGAGGAGGCGGGGAGTCCGAAGGATCTAATGCCCTCGCAAACCGGCACGGGATTCGCGCCGGTGCAACCTTAAGCGCCAATCAGTTGCATCACGAGCACCGTCACCATCGCCGCCAGGCAGACAACGTGCGCACGAAGGATGCCGCGCGCGAGATCGCTCTGGACAGCCGGCGGGTCCTTGCGTGCGCCGAGGCGACGCGCTTGGCGGAAGATACGCGCCGCCGCGAGGCCGATCCCGAATAGCGCCGCCGGGATTGAGACAGCGCTCACCCACAGGGGCTCATCGCCCCATATGGCCTGCACCACGAGCGCGCCCAGCAGCACGACCATCGTCAGCCCGACAAGCCGCCCCATCGGCGAGGCCGTCGTCGTGACTCGCCGGTAGTACGCGGCGATCGAATCGAGCGCAGATTCCGGCACCTGCTGAGCTCGGCGGTGTCTCCAGACCTGGACGTCGAACATGAGATCGAACCAGAGAACGGCGATGAGGAAGCCGGTGGCGGCCGTGATTGCCGGAACCACTTCACACTCGCCGTTGGAAAGACTTCCGTGTCCGGCGGAGGGTGTTACGGCTGTGAAATGGCCCCGATTTGTTGCATGAAGGACATCATGTCGAAGTACTGACGGCTCTCCTTAACCTTGTCGCCGTCGAACTCGAATACCCAGGCAGCGGGCGTCGTCTGACGCTTTCCCGAGGGAGGAAGCGTTCCGCCCGGGCCGTCCATAGGCCCCGTCTGCGTTCCCTCCCAGGTCACCTCAAGCACGGCCTTGTTGCCGCTTGCGAAGGCGTTGGTAACCGTGCCCTTGACGTCCGGCATCGCCTTTCTCCAGCCCTGGAGCGCTGGTAGGATTTCCGCTTTACCCCGGAGCTGGCGTCCTGTACCCACCTCGTTGTAAACGCCTGTCCCAAGCAGCGTCGCGCTCCGCTCCACGTCATCCTTGTTGAATGCTTCCACTGCTTCCCTGGCTACCTTGATCAGGTCCTGTTCTCCCACGATGCATCTCCTTCCCGTTGGTGATAACCACAACCCAGCCACCTGGCGACGGTATCTTGCCTGAATGTCAACAGTGTGTCAAGGATGCTCGGCCAGCTAGTGTCTCATCGGAGATAATTCCCTCTGAATTAACGCAATCCAACTATTGCATTTCGGCTGAGGAGTCAGTAATCTGCAATCAGGAGGTTGCATATGAATACACAGACAACGGACCGGATTGTGAAGGAGATCGTGCTCAAGGCGTCCCTTTCGCGGGTGTGGAAGGCGGTCTCCGATGCGCGGGAGTTCGGGGAGTGGTTCAAGGTGGACATGTCGGGCGCGGGGTTCAGGCCGGGCCAGCCGGTGCACGCGAAGATGACGTATCCAGGCTACGAGGGCATGCCGTTCGAGATTGTGGTGGCGCAGGTCGAGCCGGAACGGCTGCTCAGTTTCCGCTGGCATCCCGGGAGCGACGGCCACTACGACCACGCCGACGAGCCGATGACGTTGGTTGAGTTCGAGCTGGAAGAAGTCGACGGCGGGACGAAGCTGACGGTGACAGAGTCGGGGTTCGATAACATTCCGCTGGCCCGTCGCGCCGAAGCGTTTCGCATGAACAGCGAGGGCTGGGCCATCCAGATGGAGAACGTCCGGAAGTATGTCGAAGGCCGGTCCTAGCGCGACTCCGAATCCGGCGCTGGACGCCGCGCCTGTATTTGCAGCGTTGGGCGACGAGACGAGGCTGGGTCTCGTCGCCCGGTTGTCCGCTGGGGAGCGCGTATCGATCACGCGGCTTACAGAGGGGACGGAAGTGACACGACAGGCGGTGACGCGGCACCTGGAGGTGCTCGAGGACGCTGGTCTCGTGCGGGGGACCCGCCGGGGGCGAGAGCGCTTGTGGGAGCTCGAGCCCGAGCGGATCGAGCTGGCGCGGCGAAGCCTCGACGAGATATCGTGGTGGTGGGATAAGAAGCTGGCGGCGTTGAAGGCGAAGGTGGAGGAGGAGCCCGGGCCGAGAACCGGATAGCCTACGGCGGTTCGAAATCGCTCGACAGTACACCCAGGGTCTCCTTCGTCAGCCGGCCAATAACAACGGTCCCCCGGCGGCGCCGGGATCTCATCGAGTCAGACCAGCGCTCTCCGTCTCTTGTGAGTACGCGCCCGAGCGGGCGAGGCTGCTCATTCGCGCTCGGTGCAGGAAGGCCGTTTGGGCAGCGGGTGCATTAGTTGCCTCGCCGGCCCAGATCGGTAGTGCCGGGTATTGAAGCGCACGCCCGAAGGAGAAGCTCAATTCCCAGGGGTGAGGCCCACGCGAGGCCATAGCGTTCAGGTTGGCACACGCTTCTTCCCCCGTTTGCCCGCCGGAAAGAAATGCGATGCCGGGCACGGCGGCAGGCACGCAGCGACGGAGAGTAGCCAGCGTATGCTCCGCGATCTCCGAGGGGCTGGCTTGAACCCGGCACTGGGTGCCGGGAATCACCATGTTCGGCTTCAGGACTATACCCTCCAGCAGGCAGCGCTGGGCCGCGAGCTCGCCGAAAACGGCCAGGAGCACTTCTTCCGTGACTTCCTGGCAGCGGTGGATGTCATGCTCGCCGTCCATGAGGACTTCCGGTTCGACTATCGGCACCAGGCCCGCCTCCTGGGCGAGGGCGGCGTAGCGGCCCAGGGCGTGCGCGTTGGCCCGAACGCAGTACCGGCTCGGCAGCCCAGGTCCAATCCGGAGGACAGCGCGCCACTTAGTGAACCGCGCGCCGATCTCGCGGTATTCGTTCAATCGCTCTCTCAGCCTGTCGAGGCCCTCGGTAACCGATTCCCAGGGCGCCTTCGCCAGTGGCCTGGCGCCCGTGTCCACCTTGACGCCCGGAATAATGCCTGCCGCCTGCAGCGCGTCTACGAACGGTCTGCCATCAGAAGCGACCTGACGGATCGTTTCGTCGAAGAGTATCGCTGAGCTGATGTACTGTCCGGCGACCGCCGACGTTACAAGCATCTCACGATACGCTCGGCGGCTATCCTCCGTGCTCTCGATGCCAACCTCAGTGAAGCGCTTCGTGCACGTCGGCGAGGTCTCGTCGATGGCCAGAATACCCTTACCCGGCGCGACCATCGCCTTGGCGGTGGCTTTGAGCCTTTCTTCAGCCGCCGTCGTAGCTTCCTCAGTCAATGGTTCTCACCAGGCAGGTCCACTCAATGGTGTGCATGCGGGCACCCGTTTTAAGTGCTCTGCTCCACCCGTGGTCTTTCCGCTGCATCAGACTCTACCGCCGGTGAGAATCGCCTCAGGAACATATCAAGCTGCATCCCGGCTGCCTCGGAGAGTTTGCGCGCGCTAGTTGGATCTTCGAGGTCACGCCGTCCCAGCCGGATCATGTACTCGCGCGCGACCATATAGTGCTCGGAGTTCGTGTCGACCATGCGGGTGCGGATGCGCCCCGTATCCGCCCGTAGGAGCTCCTCGAACGGCATCACGCGTAGACGGCCGTTGTCCAGGCAGACCATGCCGCCTGACTGGGTTCCTTCAATCCCGGCCTGTCCAAGGAGAAAGCGGACGGCTCCGTAACCGAGAGTGCGCGTGTAGTCGATATCGAACGGGATAGGGGCGGCGCATCTCAACTCGTAGCCGAGAGTGACGCTCACCAGCGGTAACGATTCGCCCCGTTCGGCGAACCGGCGGACCATCTCGCGCTCGATGATCGACGCCAGCGGTATCTTCTCAAGGCGAATGTTGCCGTGCGCGTCGTAGCCGGCGTCGACGCCGGAGGCTCTCGCGATCTCGGCTGGGTCCATCTTCGCCGCGACACCTTCAGCGATGACTGCAAGGCCGTCCTGACGCCCCAGCGAGCGCCTCTTTAGGATCGACCCTTCGAGAACCAGGCAAAGCTGGTCAAGCGAGATCTGGGCGGCGGCAAAGTCTTCCGGAATAACGGTAACGATCGCCCCTGCGGCCTTGCCGATTCCCAGGGCGAGGTGCCCGGCCTTGCGACCCATGACGACGACCAGACACCAGCGGTTGGTAGTGCGCGACTCCTCCATTAGATTGAGCACCCACTGCGTGCCCAGGTGGCGTGCCGTCTCAAAGCCGAATGTCGGCGCATTGCCCGGCAGAGGGAGGTCGTTGTCTATCGTCTTGGGTATGTGCGCGATCCGGATACTTGTCGGGCCCTCCCGGCACACGCGCGCGGCGGCCGAAGCAGTGTCGTCGCCGCCGATCGTGATCAGATGAGTCAAGCCCAGCTCCTTGAGGGTGTCAACAGTTCGCTGCAGGTCCGCCTCGCTGCGGGTCGGATTCGCTCTCGATGTGCGAACTATGGAGCCGCCCTGGAAATGGATGCGCGAGACATCCGAGTATTCGAGGCGGCGGACCATGTCCGTTCGGCCCTTAATCAAATGCTCGAACCCGTCGTAGATGCCAATGACCTGTGTGCCGGTCTTGAGCGCTTCGATCGTCGCCGCGCCCAAGGCGCTGTTGATACCGGGAGCGGGTCCACCTCCAACGAGTATCCCCAGGCGCTGATCAGCGATCATCTGTCTCATCAAAAAGCCGCCCTCTAAGCACCTCGCAGCGCCTCAAGCGAATGGCGTCCGGCGGATGCTTGGGATTCCTTATGCATTCAGGATAACAAATTAGCGTCGCAGGACGGTCATTAGCGAAGCTGAAGGCGGCCGAATCGCATCGGCCCGCGCAGGTAGGCCTAACGAGAGGGCCCGGTTCAACCGGGCCTAATCACTCATTTCTCCAAGCAGAATTAGTCGTCGTCGCCCCCGGTATCATCCCCATTGGTGCTGTCATCGTCACTCTCCTGGCGAATGACCTTGAAGTTCTCGTCGAGATTGACCTCGACCACGCTTCCGTCGTCGAGGCGGACCTCGACACCGTAGGCGGCGCCGCCGTCGCCTGCTTCGGTCTCGACGACCGTCCCGCCACCGGTGTGCGCCAGCGCCGCTTGTGTGGCCTGCTCGAGCGCTGATCCGGTCAGGGGCTGGTCGTCATCACCGCCTGTGGCGACGACAACGCCCGCCCCGCCGCCGATGACGGCCAAGGCGAGTAACGCGCCCGCGATAATCCACGGTGTCCTTCTGCCTGCAATCATCTCGATTCCTCCGTTCTTACCATATTACTCGGGTTCGCTACCTCAGAATAAGCTGGAAACATGAAGCGCCGGTGAAGCGCTCGTGAAACTGCCGTCGCGACTTCCGGTTAGGAAAGAGGCAGGCGCACGGTGAACAGCGCTCCCCCGTTCGGCGGGCTTTCGGCGCCGATCGATCCCCCGTGAGCTTCGGCGATCCAACGGCAGATCGAGAGGCCCAGGCCAGCTCCCCCATCCGCCTGTGCTCGCGCCTTGTCGACGCGGTAAAAGCGGTCGAAGACGTGTGGCAAATGTTCCGGCGGGATCCCGGGACCGGCGTCGGAAACCGTCACCTGGGCATAACCGCCTTCCGTACGGCAGGCCACGTCAATAGTGCCTCCGCGCGGGGTGTACTTCACGGCATTGTCGAGCAGATTGAGCATGAGCTGTAATAGCAGGTCCTGGTCTGCTACCAGCCGGATGCCGCTGTCTGAGATAGCTTTGACCGAGATTGCTTTGTCTCCGGATGCCGGCTTGATCTGCTCCACCGCGTCCGCCACCACCTTCTCGAGATCCACGTTCTCACGATTGACCGGGATCTGCCGCGCATCCGCTCTCGCCAATGTGAGCAGGCTGCCGACTAATCTGATCATGCGGTCGACCTCGCTGTTGACGCCGCGCAGCACTTCCCTGTATGCGGCCGCATCGCGGTCCCTTTGCAACGCGACTTCCGTTTGGCCCTTGATCGCCGTCAGCGGGGTCCTCAACTCGTGCGATGCGTCGGCGGTGAACTGGCGCTGGCGGCTGAAGGCGTCGTCGAGTCTGGCGATCATCTCGTCGAAAGTGCGGGCGAGCCTACCCACTTCGTCATCCGGAAGACGTAAATCCAACCGCTGGCTCAGGTCCTCGGCGCTAATCTTGCGCGCCGTTCGTGTCAGCGCGTCGATCGGGGAAAGGGCGCGGCCTGCCAGGAAAACGCCGCCGCCGCTGGCGACAACGAGCGCAAACGGGTAGCCCAACCCGATGATGACGAGAAGAACGCTTAGAGTTTCTCG
>WNGA01003798.1_pt1 | contig 26274 bp, 26 predicted proteins | sample 5400061 | NCBI WGS metagenome assembly WNGA01 (sample SAMN13153366, study PRJNA577476) | soil metagenome | isolation source: 100 cm soil or saprolite under grassland replicate 2 | place: USA:California | collected 2016-06-15 | reverse complement strand
CTCTGTAGCCTGCAATGCCTACTCCTTTCTTGGGATCAAACTGATATCCATCGCCTACAAACTTTAGTTTTTCTTCAGGATAGCGAAGAGTGAATCTCTTTATTACTAGGTGTTTGGAGCCTGATTCTATTGCCTTTATAAAGTCGCGTGCAGAAGACATTGCTTATATGACTTTTATGGGCATTTCGATACTAAAAGCCTTTGTTTACCATAGTTTACCCTATTCTAACTAATCCTCAAACATGGTGAAGGTGTTTAAATAAGGTAGAGTGAGCTTGTACTGTATGACAGCCAAAGAAGTAAATGTACAACGTGATATTGAGCCTAAACCTTTAGCTCAAACAGCAGCTCAAGCTCAATCTCAAAGATCTAAAGATCTAGACATGGACTATTCCAAGTATGACTTTAAGGATTCGACTGAACTTTATGTTTATTTAAGTAAGAAGGGACTCTCACGAGGCACTGTCGAGGAGATAAGCCGCCTCAAGTCAGAGCCTGATTGGATGCGTGAATTTAGGCTGCGCTCTTATGACGTATTTATGAGTAAGCCAATGCCCAACTGGGGCGGTAACCTTTCTACCATTGATTTTCAAAATATTTACTACTATGCAAAGGCTGCAGAAAAGCAGAGCAAGAGCTGGGACGATGTACCTGATTCTGTAAGAAACACGTTTGAAAAGTTGGGAATTCCTGAAGCAGAACGTAAATTCCTGGCTGGTGTGGGCGCCCAGTATGAATCTGAAGTAGTATACCACAATTTAAGAGAAGACTTAGAGAAGCAAGGTGTCATATTTGTAGATACAGATTCAGCTGTCAAAAAGTATCCTGACTTGATGAAGAAGCATTTTGGAAAGGTTATCCCACCTGAAGACAACAAGTTTGCAGCTCTTAATAGTGCTGTATGGTCTGGCGGCTCATTCATTTACGTACCACCAAATGTCAAGATTGAGCTTCCTTTGCAAGCATACTTTAGAATTAACGCTGAAAACATAGGTCAATTTGAGCGTACACTTATCATAGCCGATGAAGGTTCAGAAGTTCATTACATTGAAGGCTGTACTGCTCCCGTCTATACTACAGAATCATTACACTCTGCAGTAGTAGAGCTGATAGCCAAAAAGGGAGCCAAGATCCGTTACACGACCATACAGAATTGGAGCAAAGATGTCTATAACCTTGTAACAAAGAGAGCGTATGCATACGAAAGAGCTACAGTAGAGTGGATTGACGGTAACTTGGGCAGCAAGTTGACAATGAAGTACCCTGGTGTATACATGCTTGGACGAGGTTCACATGCAGAAGTCATATCCATAGCCTTTGCAGGCAAGGGTCAACACCAAGATGCAGGCGCTAAAGCTGTCCATCTGGCACCAGACACTACCTCACGTATAACCAGCAAGTCTGTCAGCAAAGACTCTGGCCGTACCACATATCGAGGACTTCTTCATGTAGCAAAGGGTGCAACAGGGGTCAAGTCTAATGTACGGTGTGATGCCCTACTTCTTGACAAGAATTCTAGAACAGATACCTATCCATACGTAGAAGTAAACGAAGACGATGCCACAATCTCCCACGAAGCAACCGTGGGTAAGATAGGCCAAGACCAGATCTTTTATCTCATGAGCCGTGGCTTCACAGAGTCTGATGCACTGTCTATGATAGTAGGCGGATTCATGGAGCCGTTCACAAAAGAGCTGCCAATGGAATATGCTGTAGAGCTTAACAGAATGGTAAAACTCGAGATGGAAGACTCGGTAGGATAGGTACGAAGGAAGCTAAACAAACAAGCAAACCAACCAACACACAATCACTCTTAATTTTTTAAACAATAATTTTTGACGAGCTGGAAATAGAAAGGTAGATAATACATTCGATGTTCTATTTCTCAATATAGTCATGTCTACTACTTTTGTTTCACTCTCGAGCCTAAACCGTGATTACCTAGATCACCTGAGTAAGGACAATACTGAATCTAAATGGATGTCTGAAATCCGACAAGCCGCATTTTCAAAATACAATATACTACCATTAGAAGTCTCTCCATTATACTCAAAATATTCTGATGCAAACAAGCTGGAGCCTGACCACGTTCGCTTCTCTCAAGCTCATATAAAATATGAACCCAACGACGATATAAAAGAAAGAATCAAAGAGCTAGAAAAAGACCAAGAAACAGAAACTAGCATATTAAGAATCGGATCCCATACTGTTCGATCTCATATTACAGAACTTATGTCAAAACAAGGCATCCTGGTAATGGATTTGGAGGAAGCACTGAAGTCGCATGGCGAAATTATAAGGCAACACTTGATGAAGAACATCTTAAACTACGAAGAAGACAAATTTCTAGCCCTATCAGGCTCATCGTTTCAATCAGGAATTTTCGTATATGTTCCCAGAAATGTTACTCTCGAGAATACAATTAGGCTAGTAAATACACTTCCTGACGATGGGAGTTCTTCAATTATTCGAAATATTGTTATCTTGGAATCTGGCGCAAAGGCAACCATTGTACAGGAGTTATATGCACCCACTTTGCCGCAGTCTGACGAAGCAAATAATAAAAAACAGCAGGGTTATTTTGAGCTCTTGGAGTGTCACGTTGGGCCAAATGCACATCTTGAAATGGTTACTTTGCAGGCAATGGATGAGAAGGGATCCGTTAATTTCTCTAATAGGAAAGCCTTCATTGAAAGGGACGCCAAAATTTCTTGGTACATGGGCCTGTTTGGCTCGAAGCTTTCACGTTACAAAATTGATAGTATAATGAAAGGGGCTGGCGCCTCTGCGGAAGATGTGGAAATAATTTTTGGAATTCAAGATCAATCCTTTGATGTTACCTCAAATCTGATACACTATGGTGAATCTTCTAGAGGTAGAGTACTCTCAAAATCAGTAATGAAGGATAAGTCGAAATCCCTGTTTAAAGGAATGATAAAAATAGGGAAGGAGGCAAAATCATCAGAATCGTATCTAGCAGGACATTCTATTCTCTTGGATAAGGGCGCAAAATCAGATGCTATACCAGGACTTGAAATTGAAACCAACGAAGTCCGAGCTACTCATTCTGCCTCGGTAGCACAAATTGATGAGGGACAAATTTTCTATCTAATGGCTAGAGGGCTCAGTCGAGAAGGTGCAAAGAGAGAAATTGTAGGTGGCTTTCTTGAACCGCTATCTAGGAAAATGGGTCCAACAATACGGGCCTGGGTAACTTATTTGATTGAAAATAAATGGATTGGAAAGCCATTAATGCTAAAGAAAGATGAAGCCATGGAGAATATACTTGAAGTCGAAAAGAGCAGGTACCGAGAAATTGAAGATATCTTTGAAAAGCACTACAAGTACAGATAATTGGTGATTGCATCAGGAGAAATGATAGATTAATGGCAGAAGGAGTTAAGGTCTGCGAAGAAGAGTCTCTGAAGAACGGTGATCTATTTGACTTCGACTATAATGATAAACAGATAATGATTGTAAAAGCAAAGAATAAGCTCTATGCCCTTGACAGGATTTGCACACACGCCTACGCAGATTTATCAACTGGATTCTTGAACGAGGAAGAAAATACTGTTACGTGTCCACTTCACATGTCTCAATTCAAATTAGATGACGGAACTCCTCAAAATCTACCCGCAGAGACCCCCCTAAAGACATACCCGCTAGAAGTAAGAGACGGCTGGGTCTATGTCCATATAAACTAATACATCCTTACCAATAGAAGGACTAAAACATAAATAGTATTCTTTAATGAAGTTATTGCAATAGAATAAGTCCCACACTTTTAGGAATTGATAATACGCTTTTTATTACTGCAGTCTTTAGTGGGGTAACAATGAGTTAAAATTAGTGAAAAGATTTAGGAGCTCTTAACTAGCGTTGGCAAAATTTGAGTGTAGGCGCTTTTGTTTCAAAAGTTACTTTTATTTTATTTTATTTTGCAAACAGCCTAGAAACTGAATACGAATTTTATCCAGATAAAGGCACTTTCTTAAGTCAAACTGAAACATACAGGTTATAGTTATATTTGCGTAGGTACAGCGTAAACCAGGGCATGGAGAAAAGAAATATGATAAATTCATCAAAAGAAACCATTCAAAAAAATAAAGAAAAATGCAAAAAAATACAATCACTCTCACCAAGGATACGCTACGTCGGAATGATAAACGATTTTGGAAGAACCATCGCCGGTCATCTCAGGAAAGGAGTAGTACCTCTTTTTGATACAGATCAGGCAATTAACGATCATTTTATAGAGGCAACCAGAATTAAACTTCGGAAAGCACTATCGCCAGCAGTTGGAAATCCCATCTATTCATTGACCGAGCATGAAAAGGTAATTATGCTCACTGTTCCTACATCCTGGGGAATTTATAATGTAACGCTTGATAGAGAAACAGAATTTATGGAAATTAAGGACTTGATTGACAAGATTCGAAAATTAATAACGACCTTAGAATAGAATAGAATAGGTACAGTACACAAGTTTCACGTTACTGGTCTTGAGATTCAGCAGGGGGCACACAGGTAATAACTTAGTTAAAAGTAACGTTCAGGCTGTGGCTTTTCTTACCCACTTCCACATCCACCCTAATATTTTCTCAATTACTTCGCAAAAGCCTTGAGCTTGCCACGCATCTCTCGGTCTTTTGAAATAGCTGGATGTGCGGTATCTGCAAGGATAATTTCGTACCAAATATTCTTACCATCCTTGTGAAGATAGTAAGAGCCAAGAACCTCCATATTCGGGTACTTTTCATTAACTCTTCTTTCAGCAACTCTGCGCATATTCTCGGATTGTTTAATATGGACAACACCAAGATGTTTAGGTCTCCTTCCAGACGTAGGTCTTTGTTTCCTCATTCCGCCTCTTTTTACCCTAGTTCTGATTACAATTATTCCCTGTTTTGCCTTATAGCCCAATCGACGAGCTCTATCCAATCTGCTGGGCTTTTCGATCCTTTTGACAGTGGGTTCTGTCCTCCAAATTACTGTTTTTGCCCTGAGCTCGTCTGCGTTATTTTTCCACATTTTTCTCCAAGTTTGAGCTACGTACCGGTACATGTAGAGAGCCTGTAACATGCCCCTTAATATCTGTATTTTGCCAGGCAGCCCATAGCCTATAACGATAATGGCAGGTCTGTTACTTGACCAAACATTTTGAGTTCCATTACTTTATTGATCACGACATGAGTTCGCTACCGAAACTTACTCCAATCTAGTCTGTTACTTCTTATGAATTGATAATCCATGACAAGTCAAAATTACTCCAGACTTGTTACACAATTGATTAATGGATTATTCGGATAATCGTCTGAACAATTAACGGTCTTTGTTCATTGTATTACGCCTCTTGTAATTTGAATAATTTTCTCGGCAATTACAATGGAAGCCAGCTCCTGTGCTTCTTTTGTTTGCGCGGCGATATGAGGCGTGCATATTACATTTGGCAATTCCAAAAACTTCTTGTTTGTGGGAGGTTCGACCTCAAAAACATCCAATGCAGCACCAGCTATCTTTCCTGAAATGAGGGCGCTAGCAAGCGCCTCTTCGTCAACTACTTCGCCTCGTGAAGTGTTTATTATGAAAGCAGAGGGCTTCATGAGGGCTAACCTTTCGGAATTAATCATGTGTTTCGTATCTTCAGTTATTGGAATATGACATGTGATAAAATCAGAGCTAGCCAACAGCGTATTTAGATCTGTGGTTATCATTCCAACTTCTTTGACATAATCGCGACTTATTGGATATATATCATAACCCAAAAGATTCATTCGAAGTCCTTTAGCAAGCCGCCCAACATTTCTTCCTATATTCCCAACTCCAATTATTCCAAGGTATTTTCCTTTAAGTTCAATCCCCATTAGGTCTTTCTTTGACCATTTGCCATTCTTCAAGGCAGCATCAGCTTTAGGAATACTTCTCGCCAGAGCAATCATGTCTCCTATAACTAATTCAGCCACCGCATTCATTGCAGCTTCACTCGCATTAATCACCCTGATCCCTTTAGACTCGGCATGTTTTGTATCTATATTATCTAGGCCGACTCCAACTCTCGCTATAATTTTTACTTTCTCCGCCGCATTGATGACTTCCTTAGTTATTTTGGTCCTACTTCTTACTACGATCACTTCATAGCTCTTTACCACATTTACCAATTCCTCTGGGGATATATCCGGTTTATAATCAACCTTCATCCCTGACTTCTTGAGTGAGACAATCCCAGCTTCGTCTATAGAATCACAGACAAGAACATTACCGCTGACCTGCATAGGTTAGGCAAATAATTAGTGATATAATTTGGTTGCTCTTACTCCCTATAGTGCTGGATTCGGATCTCTAAAGAAATGAGAATGCAATTTGATTTTTATGTTGACCTAACTTTTTGTAACGCTTTTGTTAACTGATAAGATCTCTCCGTTTGCATAATCTAGGTAGTAAGTATTCTTACTTGAAGTGTCCTTCACTTCCCATGCGTAGTGGCTCCCGGTGCTTGGTATTTCAGTTTTTCCTAATAATTTTCCGATATCGCTGAATTCAGCGTTAGATTGGTACACCACTCCGCTAGGGTTCAAGTACACATGATTTATTTTCAACTTAGCCGAATTTGCTGCCGAAATATTGTAATCATTAGTAACTTTTTTTATTACTTCGTCTTCAGGCAGGGGAATGTGAAATATAGACGGGCGAGTCAGGGAATCCTGTAGTCCGAAATACACAAAGATGGTGGCCAACACGCCTATTGTAACAGTCATTAGAAACCGTGACGACAACAATTGCTATCCCTGTAGACTGTTCTGGCACCCCTTCTTTGTGTCTTCCGATATTGCTCAATAGGTGAACATGGCTAAGACAGAGATAGAGATAGAGAAGGCTAACTAAGGAAATCAAACGGGTGGTTATTTCCTTATTTAATTTAATTTTTACTTTTAGTTTTTCCTTCTCACTTTTTTGTACCTAGAATATTTTCTTTGGATAGGACTTTTTTAAATTCTTCCTTGGTCATTAATCCCTTTTCTAGGACTAATTCTTTTATACTCTTGTTTGTAGCCAAAGATTCTTTGTATATTTCAGATGCTTTCATATATCCGATGTAGGGGTTCAGCAATGTCACAAGAACCGGACTTTTTTCGACATATGATGCTAACCTGTGTTCATTTGCCTTTATTCCATCAATCATGTTCTGAGCGAATATGGGAAGAAAATTCTTTAGCATGTCTGTAGAATCTAATACGCATCTTACCATTACGGGTAACATAACATTTAGCTCAAATTGTCCTGCCTGCGCCGCCATAGCCACTGATGCATCATTGCCTATTATATTGAAGCAGATCATGTTGAGACATTCAGACAAGGAAGGATTAACCTTTCCAGGCATAATCGAGGACCCAGCATGGACTGCCGGAATCAATATCTCGGCCAGACCTGCAATCGGACCTGAGGCCATTAATCTAGTATCATTTGCAAGCTTTATCGATTCAATCGCAATGTTTCTTAGAGTCGACGAAAATGTTGCAACTTCAAACTTGCTTTGAAGAGAAAAGAATGTGTTCTTTGAAGGCTTTAAATTAAAACCGGAAAGCTGAGCTAGTTGCTTAATGGCTAGTTCTTTGTATCCTGCCGGAGCATTTGCTCCTGTTCCTACCGCCGTCCCGCCAAGTGCTACATACTCCAAATCAAGCGAAGACTGAACAATTTTATCAAAACCCATCTTCATAGAAAAGACATACTCTGAAAATTCCTCCCCCAGTGTCACAGGTAACGCGTCCATCATGTGTGTTCTTCCAATCTTAATTAGATCCTTAAACTCGTTTTGCTTGTTCTCTAAAGAGGAAATCAATCCAGATAGAGCAACCTTGACATCCTCTATGCTTAAAAGTATAGCAACATGCATCGCTGTTGGGTAAGTATCATTGCTAGACTGTGACATATTGACGTGATCGTTTGGGTTCAAAAAATCATACTCGCCTTTCTTATGTCCTAAAATCTCAAGAGCCCTATTGGCCAAGACTTCATTTATATTCATATGGAGAGCTGTGCCAGCACCAGAATTGATAGCATCTATTATGAATTGATCCTGAAGCGAACCAGAAAGAATTTCATCTGAAGCCTTGATAATTGCTTCTGCCTTTTCCTTTTCAAGAATTCCCAGCTCTCTGTTAGCGATAGCGGCCGCTTTCTTGATCATAGCAAAGGCCTTAATCATATTTTTATGTGATGGCTGGCCGGTTACCTTGTACTGAGCTGATGCCCTAACAGAGAATGGGCCGTAATAAGCGTCAATAGGAACTTGAACTTCGCCTAGCGAATCCTTATCAATCCTGTACTGAGTCATGCCAAGATAAGATAGGAAAATGTATGGTAATAAATCAATCGACACTTGGAGGTGACAGTTACTATGAATGTAGTACTGCCTGTGAAATTATATGATAAACGAATCAATCATTTTGTAAAAGTGGCGTGAGGATAAGGATGATTAATTGACTACTCCCCGATTACTTTTACGAGAACCCTCTTTTTCCTCCGTCCATCAAACTCGCCATAAAAAATTTGTTCCCATGGACCGAAATCAAGTTTCCCATCAGTTATGGCAACAACTGCTTCCCTGCCCATAATTTGACGCTTCAAGTGAGCATCGGCGTTATCTTCCCCAGTGTCGTTATGTCGATATTGATTTGTTGGAGCGTGGGGAGCTAATCTCTCCAACCATTTTTCAAAATCGTGATGAAGACCACTCTCATTATCATTCACAAAGACACTGGCTGTTATATGCATTGCATTGACTAGACATATTCCTTCCTTTATCCCACTTTCATGTACTACCTTCTGTACTTCTCGGGTGATGTTGACAAAGGCGTTTCTAGTTTTGGTATTAAAAGACAAATATTCGGTTTTAAATTTCATAGTGTGTAATGCGTAGAGTAAAATGATGTTATTTAAACTAACTAAAATTAGCAGGGAAGATAGGATGGGTAGAAGCAAGTAAAGTAATATTCGACTTCGTTTGCTTTTGATTTATTTAAATACAGAACTTCATTATGCGCTTTAGCTGATGTATTACTAAATCTACGACAACACAGAATCTTTTATTAAGAAGAGCATACTTGAAGGTTTTGTGAAAACAAGAAAACAGCTGATTTGTACGGTTAGTGTTATAATCGCTATTGGTATTATTTTGATGGGTTTTGCCAGTCAAAAACTTCCTGCCGTAGCAAGCGCTCAACTTCCACCAATTCCTACTTCACCACAACAGAATCAGAATGTCACGGTAAATAGTATGATAACTGCACTGAGCAATGTCCAGGGTGTGGATATTTCTGGGTTGAATATTGCATCAGAGAACAAATTGAAAGTCGATTTGAAATTCAGAGGAAACGGGTCATCCCCCACTGTCAAGATAGATGCAACAGCCATGAAATTCGATTTCAACGCCTTACAAGAACTTGGTAAGTTGAAGGGGATGATGCAGCGAAACAACCAATCGGGCGTGGCAAACTCATCGAACACGAATATGACCGAGCTTTTGAATAACAGTAAATTTATGAGTCAACTCCAATCATTCCTGGCTATAAGCAATGGAACAGAGATCCTAGAATCAGACTGGACTTCTCCCAAAGAAACAACAGTAAATCTGAACGGAAATACTTCGTTAAATGATGCTAACTTCATAACCGTAATGATAGATAAACAAGGAGAAAGTTCTCCGAAATAAGAAGCAAAGAAAAAGATAGCCAATATGCCCAGTATTTTCATATTCTTCCAATATCATAACTATTTATTTCATTTGTAATTTAAGATATGTATACTTGGCAGACGCCCCACTAACCTATGGTATCGTAATTGGAACTTTCATTTTTCTAGGTGGTTTATTATTTGCCATGAGGGCAAAATATACAAAGATTAGACGGGCATTAGAGAAAAAAGACGCAAAAGCAAAAGGAGAATCCTCTGAGCCCTAACTGATAACCGAAGATAAGATTAATTAAATCAACCTAAATTAAATTAAATTAATTAATTTGATATATAATTAAATGGAAAAGGGGATGAAGTTACTTCACCAGGCCAGTAGATTTAGTTTTAGTTTTAAACCAACAACACGGGGGATCTAATTCAAGATATTTGCAGGACTGCTAGAGGTTTCATTCAGTAATTCAATTACCTCTTCAAGTAACTTTCCAACAGCTACTGGTTTTCTTATAACCTTCAACGAAGGTTCTTTTTTCAGCTCTTTAGTGTCATTCACATACACTTGTTCATGACTAGCAGTAAGTATGGTTATTTTCGTGGAAGCGTCCTTTTCTCTTATTTTTTTATATAATTCGATTCCATTCATTTCAGGCATCCGATAGTCTAGTATTATCAGGTCGTATTGACTAGGTTTGAATTCAGACAGAGCCGTAACTGGATCAACGTATGCATCTACCGAAAACCCTTGGTTTTCCAGAATTATCGTAAATATTTTCAGGTTGTCTTCATCGTCGTCTACCAACAAGATTCTTGTCACAGCTAACAAAGTAAGCGCTATCATTATCGTATTTAAGACTTATAGCAAGCGGTTCAATAACATTTTTGCAAACTGTTATTGACAAAACCAAAGACCGAAGGTAAAAAGTCTAGAATGTATGGCACAATAAAAGTTGAGATTTGCGCATGCCGTTCCAGGGGTTACAAGTCCCCAAGTAGATACTTGTAAGTACTGCGCCAGGCTTACTTCTGTTGATTTGAGGATGACGAGGAAGAAGGTGATTGATTTAATACTTGCTCTTCCTCGTTAGCCAGATTATCTACTGGTTCGCCAGATGGTAACGGTATATTCTTGTCAACTTTATATTTGAAGACTTCTTTCCAGTCCATACCAAGAATGACATTTCTGCCTACAAAAGTTATGTACGACTTTGGAACATCAAACCTGTTGTCATGTTCTCCAAATATTACTATTTTATCGTCAGTTTCTTTCATTACATGACCAACATGATCTTCATTTTCTATCCTGACTCCCTTATTAAAAAGGGTCTTTCCGTACCGCCTCATATATTCTGTCAAGTCAACTTGCCCGTCAGCGCCCCAAGGATCTACGAATTTGCCCGTTGGCAGCGGAGCATCACGAGGAACCTTGTATTTCTTTGCTATATCGTCATAATTGAGACCTATCAAAACATTCTTGCTGACATGCTGGATTTCTGAAATAGGGATATCAAACCTATCATTTTTCTCACCGAATACTACAATCTTGTCAGGTGTCTCTCTTACTACAAATCCAATATGTGGCGCGTCAAGGGCAATAACGGCTCTATTGAAGTATTTACCGGCTGTCATGACTTAACTTTGCTACTATTACACTTATACATTGCTATTTTGCAACTTGTAGAAGTGAAGTTCGTACAAATAGCGGTGTCATAGTATTTGACTAGTGTATGCTCGTATCCTCAATAAATGGATATAGAAATCAGTATTCTAAATCGTTCTCTATCATTTCCGTAGATACGCCTTCTAGATATTACCTTTTTGCCTTACGATTAATCATTATGATACCAAATATGATTAACGCTGTTGCAAAGACTTGAAGATAACTAATGGAAGCACCAGTAACAAGGATGGCAATTACGATTCCAAAGATTGGAGTCAATGAAAAAACCATCATAGTTCCAACAGTCCCAATTTTTTTAAGTCCCTTAAGAAAAAACAACAGGGCGTACCCAAACCCAAATACAGACATGAAAATTATCTGGGGCCACAGACTTACAGGAAATGCAAGAGAGACTCTTCCTAATAGCACAGACGTTACAAACAAAATTGAACCTCCCATGAAAGATTTTATCATTGCCAGTGAAGCAGGACCTATATTAGCTGTTACAAGTAACCGTCGGCTAATGTTATTGTCAAGGGCCCAGCAAACTGTGGCTGCAAGTATCATTATGTTTCCGGGTTTGTACTGAAAAAGCGTTCCAGAAATTCTAAGATCAGTCGTTGCTAGTCCAAGTCCTATTATTACCAAAATGATCGATGCTATACTGCGAAGATCGCTAGCTCTTTCACCAAAAAATATCCAAGCGAAAATTATTGTAAAAATTATTTCTCCATTAACCAAAATTGCTGCATCTGTTGGTTCGGTTTGTTCTAGGCCAAAAAACAACAGAAGGGGAGCGACGGCCGCGCCAAGAATAGCGATTATCACCAGTATTGCGACCTGTCTTTTTCCCGTTATTTTTAAGGGTGATCTAAAGGCTGCTGGCAATAATGACGCGCCTGATATCAGATAGACCACGGATGAAAGCATCAATGAATTTATTGATTTTAGCGGTTCCTTTGCCAAAGTAAATGCAGAGCCAAACAGGACGGCAGCGATTAAAACATAGAATAAACCCACGAAGCGACCCGTTCTGTCAACTATCATCTACTCTACTACCCCGCAGTCTGCCTGCCTCACTATTTAACAAGCTTTGATTGTTAAGGGAATAAAAAGCGTTCACTAGAATTATATTATAATCAACATAAAACTGACTTTATGAAGAAATTAATTAATCATATTATGCGTATACCAATCCCTGTTATTTTCACTACCCTGCTCGTATTTTCGCTACTTACAGTTGCTTCGTATTTTGCACCTTCTAGTCACAACATCAGCTATGTGTTAGCTCAACAGCCTCAACAGGCTCAACAGCCCTCTCCAGAACTCATCCAAAAATCCAAAGCTGAGGCAATACAGAGATTTCAAACACAGTTTTGTGGTCTGGACTCGAAACCAAACAATAATTCATATATTACCGAGTATGTTCTGCCCCAGAAATGCGAAATGCCATTGGGAATTTTGGTAAACAACTATTCGGTATGGTACATTTCAAGCAAGCATGGCACTCTTGGTAACTATGATCTTCAAACGAAAAAATTTCAAGAACTTACGATACCATTTTGGAGTACGCGTTCTAACCCTATCGATATGTCACAGAGCTGGGCTGTAGAGGCAGATCCTAAGGGCAATATCTGGTTTACTGACGAGAAGCAAAATGGTATATGGAGATATGAAGTGGGTTCAGGTAAATTTAGTTTCTTTTTGGTACCCGAGATTCCAAAAGAATTTGGCACAACTTATCCTGTCTCAATGGCCTTCGACGAAAGAGGCAACGTATACTTTGCCGGTATACGCTCACAGTCACTATGGATTGGTAACATTACAAAACTGAAGAATGGTACATCTGATGGCATATCCTATGTCAAGCTGCCAACGGACGGATTCAAGGGAATAGATCCCTTTTTGATAAGCACAGGTTCAGTACAAATTGATAACAAGAGAAATATCGTATGGGTTTCGATGTTGGCTTTTGGTGTAAAAGGAGAGGTATTCAAGTACGACATATCAAAGCAGGCCATTACTGTGTATAACCTGCCTCCGAGCTTGAGTTCTCCCGTAGGTATTGTCCTAGATGAAAATGGGAATCCATGGATATCAGACCATGGCACGAGCATCTTTTTCATGTTAAATCCAACTGATGGCAAAATCACAGAGTTTACTACCTCCCCGTTTTCCACCCGAATTTCACCTGGGATGGTGAGTAACGCTAATGCCTACACCCTCCCTTACTGGATTCGAACGGACTCTAACAATTCGTTCTGGTTTAACGAGCATATCGGTAATAAAATTGGCAAGTTTGACCCTAAAAGTAAAGCCCTGATTGAATATTGGATTCCCACACAAAATCCACTTTGGGGGATGTGTCAACCCCCAACAAAGTCAGCATGCGGTATTGCCAATGCACTGCAATTTTCGATAGGAAAAAATAACCAGCTATGGTTCAGTGAATGGACGGAAAATAAATTAGGAATGCTTAACACAACAAATCCAGTCCCATTCGAAGTGAATGTTGCGCAAGACAAGATCACTGTAAAGAAAGGTGAAACTAAAGAGATCCCTGTCATAATCTCTGCTAATAAGGATGTGAATGTACGGATGATAGCATCCTCTACTATCACTCCAACAGGTGGGTTTGGCAATGCAACTACTTCTTTTAGTCAAGATTCTATTACAATGAAGCCTGGTGAAGAAAAAACGGTATCATTCTTAATAACGCCATCAGCGGACATCCAACCTGGAGAATACACAATGATGGTTGGTGTGGAAGACGATCAAGTTTCATATCTGAAGTCTCTTAGCCTCAAAATTGTATGATTCGGCCTTCAAAGACTTACCAAATTCAGAGCAGACATGGATTCCTTCGCTAGTGAAAAAGAAAACTCCTATCCCGATAGAAGAATTAGCATGTTCTTTCATCTCATCTAAGTTTGCCCTCTGTTGAATCGTATGGCTCTGTATTTTTGCATTAATTATGTCTATGGATTTTGTATTGCCTGCACTCCGGGCATTCCGTCACCGGCAAGAAATCGGAGTGTTGCACCACCACCAGCAGAGACATGAGACACTTCACTTTCTGAAACCCCCGCAATTTTCATAGCTTCAAGCGTATCGCCTCCCCCTACCAGGGTCTTTGTACCTCGCCAGAAAGCAAGTGCCATGCTCTTGGCAATATTGATAGTTCCGTTCGCATATTGACCTTTTTCAAACATTCCCATTGGACCATTCCAAAATACAGTACCAATTCCGCTTCCCCCTACTTCTGTTGAAAAGCGTCGTGAGGTATCATTGCCTATATCGTAAGCAACCATGCCATCGGGTATATCGCCTTTAACCACTGAAAATGATGTGTCAGTAGGGGAAGATGATATGATGTGATCATTTGGAAGAAAGATCTTTTCGCCATACACTGAAAGGGCCTTGGTAACCCAGTTGAAGTGTTCCTCATCTATTTGAGAATCGCCAGTCCTTACGCCCTTGGCCTTAAGAAAGGTATATGCCGCCGCGCCTCCCACAAGAAGTTTATCTGCTTTAGGAAGCAGGCTCTCAAGAGCACCTATCTTATCTTTAATTTTGGAGCCTCCAACAATTAGAGTAAATGGTTTATGCGGATTTTCTTTTATCATTGTGAGATATTCAACTTCCTTTTTGAGACTGAAACCTGCCAATCGAGTATCAAAATATTCCGTTGCCCCAAAAGTGGAAGCGTGTCTCCTATGAGATGTACTGAATGCATCATTAACATAAATATCAGCAAGCTCAGCCAGCTTCTGACTAAATTCAACATCATTATTCTCCTCTTCTTGATGGTACCTCAAGTTCTCGAGGAGGAGAATGTCTCCAAGACCTAGCTCGCGTATTTTATTTACAACCACATCTCCAATACAATCGGCTGCAAAATATACACGATTGCTTCCCAGGATTTCGCCTAATCTCTTTGCAACCGGTTCAAGAGACTTATTTTGATCCCGAGAAATAGGTCTTCCTAAATGAGATCCTAATATCACCTTTGCACCGCGCTTGGCCAAATACTCGATAGTTGGAATTGCCATCCTTATTCTATAGTCTTCGCCGATTCTCCCATCGTGTATACTAACGTTAAAATCAACTCTTACAAAGACTCTCTTACCGTAATACTGGAGATCATCCATATCAGAAATAGATCGCAGCAATTGTCTTGTCAATTATGCATATTTGGGATGGTTGAATAAACTTTCCTTATTTCGAATGAAAATGCACGTCACCTAGAAATTATAAATAAAAATAAATCAATAATGGCTAAATAAACTGGATTGGGTGGACAGTGATCGATAATTTATTTTCAGCTAAAATAAGAATAAAAATAAAATAAATTATGTTTGAATCCAATAAAAATAGTAGATAATTGTACTAGTTGTACTAGTCTAATTATGTGTAAATGTTGTTATCGACTTTCCTAATCTCTATAGTAACTTTGTCGCCAACTTTTATGCCGATGTCCTCGTATTCCTTCATGCTTATCTTAAATGTCGGCGAGTCGCTAGGAGCGCCTCCTCCACCCATCATCCGTGAGATGTTCCCCATTGCCTTGGGTAAATTCTTCATGAGGTCTTCAGGAGATGAGAATGCCATAACGTTTGCTCCAAATGGATTGGTCTGTTGCTTGTCACCCTTGTAATCACTTGGGTCACTAAATCCAACATAAACATAAGGACTCCCATCTTGTGCCGCCTCGATGCGAGCTACAATAAAGTCTTTTTTCATGGTTGTCATATACCCATTAGGGCCCAACACAATATAATATCTTTTGCTTGAACATTTGTACATCAGATCTGAAGTTCCAAGCTCTGAATCACATTAACTTAGTTGCTTGTGTACTTATTTGCCTGTTCGATAGAAGATCAACATTTAATTTCGACAGCTTTACATTCTCTGAGTAGAGCTCAATTCCAGTAAAATTTCTTTCAAGAAGTGAACATACTATGGCGCTAGTTCCTCGTCCCATAAATGGATCCAACACCCAATCGTTTTTCTCCGTACAAAATTTCACAATTGTCTTTACTAGATCCTCCGGGAAGATTGCAAAGTGCTCATTGCCATGATGTGCCTTCGTTGGGATTTCCCAAACGTTTCCGGGGTTCTTACCAATGGGATTACAAACTGCAAATATAGGATAGTGCTTATGATCTCCTATTCGTTTACGGGTTGCGTGCCGCTTAAACTTCCTGTAGCAAGTTGGACAGTATTTTTCTGGATCATATCCAAAGGCTAGAGAAATTTCTTTTGTACTAGGCAATTTGTCAAAAGCCGTATCCGATTCAGCTTGATTGATCCTTTTCCTTACCTCGGAAATCTTTGCTTTATTGGGCTTTACACTCTTATATTGAATCATATCTGCAGGAGGTGTTTTGTTCTTTGCCTCACGAACTTCATTTCCTAAGGTCCTTATGTTATCTATATTCGTGTAACAATGCTCGCCCTTCGAAAAAGATAACACAAATTCATATGCTTGGGATAAATTTTTTGACGCTCCCCCAGAAATAAAATTCTTCTTGTACCAAATGACATCGTCCTTAAATGTAAAACCCTGCCTAACTAAAGTAAGTGCCAATCTGTGTGGTATCATTAACTTTCCACCTTGCCGTCGCGTATCTCCTATAACTATCCAAAGAGTTCCATCATCCGTGAGTAGTTCCCTAGTTTTAGTAAAGATCCTATCTAGTTTCTCTATATATGACTGAAAATCTTTCTCGTGTCCCAGCTCCTCTGCATTGCTGCCGTAGTGTCTATGTCCATAATAGGGCGGAGAGGTAACTAAAAGACGATACTTTCCGATATTTTGTGGATCTCTGCATAACTTTTTTACAACTTCAAATGCATCGCCGGTGAAGAATTCTGCAACAGCCATAGCTTAGAAAGAAGTATACATGGAGATCAATTTAAGCAAATTCAGCAAAATTAATAATATCAAAGCTACCCGAGTAGGCCGATGTCATCTGATTTTAGGCCCAAGAAGATCTTTGGCAAGTTCATGCACGTTACTGATATTCCATTGGAAACGAAATCTGGTAAGACCTTAGTATTTTTTCTCGGTGCTAGTTTTTGTCCATTTTGCGCAGCAGAACGGTGGGCTGTTGTAGAAGCTTTGAAGAATTTTGGAACTTGGGAAAACCTGTCTGAAGATTTTAGTGCAGAAAAAGACGAAAAATATCTTAACATACCGACATTTAATTTTCCAAATGCGTCTTACTCTAGCAGATATGTTGAGTTTCAAGCTATTGAAACTGCGGATAGACACTTTAATGCTATCGACAATGGTGGGAAAGACCCTTACAGTATCTTGGAAAACTACAATCCTGATCAGATGATTCCTTTCACACTAATAGACGGACAGTTCATGCTAGCAGGTTGTGGATACAGTCCCAAGCTCTTTGAAGGTTTAGATCACGATAAAGTAAAAAATGAAACTGCTTTCTTAACAGCATTGATATGCTCCAATTTAAAAAATTATACCGAAGGCAGATGCAGTGAAAATAATATTAAAGAGTTGATTAAACAGGGGGAGGCATCGTAAAGAAAAGGTGGAGTAGATCTAGTCAGTCTTACCTTTAATCTTAGCCTTCGTCTTCCTCTGATGCTATTTCCCTCAGGGGAGTTACCCTCACTATGGTAGGGCATCCTAGTTTACTTGCAGCCACTTTCAATCCTTCTTTGGCTAAATTCAAGTTTTCTTTCATAACGTAAGCCTCGTATATTGACTGTTGGGGATTGACTCTAGCGGCCAGGCCCATAGCCTTGCCAAATGCCCTCCTCATGCCTTCTTGCAGCCTATCTGCGCCGGCAGTAGCAATCATTTTGTTCTCTCGTAAAATAACATGCGGATAAACAGTAAGTCTTGAAAAGAAACTCATGTCACCTGCAGTAGCCATTCTCTTATTTGCAGCGAGCCGTGCAGCCTCCAACGAATTGTGCCTTATCTGAAGTTTTTCAGTAACGAGCAATTCGACCTTATAGTCATAATTGTCTTTCATTTGCCCCGATGCGAATTTTGCAATCTTTAACTGAGGCTTACCAGAAATGTATTCTCTCCTGACATAAGGCATTCCGCGAATCTCCCTATAATTTGCACCCCTCAAATCAAGTCAACCTGTTTTAATACTTAAATGGGGTCGAAAGGTCTGATTTAATCGTTATGTCTGCGGCGGTCAATCCATTTTCCTCGCCATCTTCATCCTCGTCTTCCTCCACAAATGATTTTTCATTTACAGTAGAAGGATCTCTATCCAAGAATGGATCAGTAATAATCCCAGATACAAGAAGTCAAGACCAGCTGCGAAACAAGGGTTATGGAGAAGTGGAAGGGTCCAATTACATCTTGAGGCCATACGAGGTGCTCCATTTGATCCATTCTAAAAGATTGAAGGCATTTAAAAACAAAAAGAAAGAACCGCTTGATTTTGACTCTGCGTTGAGGCTGGCTCTAAAATATGATAAGGAAATGCTGACTAAATTTCTAATTTATCGGGATCTCAGAACCAGGGGTTATGTGGCAAAAGAAGGCTTCGGATTTGGAGCAGACTTCAGAGTATATGAACGTGGAACATTCGAAAAAAAAGTTGCCAAGTACGTCGTTTTTGGGATTAATGAAGGCACAAATACAAAATTGAGCAACTTCTCAAAGATCATCAGCGATATTAGAATTATGGGAAAGGAAGCAATAGTCGCGGTAGTGGAACGAAGAGGCGAAGTAATTTACTATAAGCTTGATAAAATTAAATTCACAGAGAACAAAAATACCAAGAATTTTCTTCCTTAGGATAAAAAGTTAAACGCTGCATTAGTTAATTAAAAATAGCAGGACAACAATTTCCATCCGTGGTTTTCAAGGAGATATATTGCCAGGATTGCGATATAATATTGGCAAGATATAATATGGTATACTTTTCGGATTCGAATATCGCTGAGCTAGTGAGGCTGCACTACCCATCACATGTTAAGAGTGGCCATTCATTAATGGTTAGGATCTCGGAGATTGATCGTACCTCCTCAGTAGAAATAAATTAAACGAAATAAAATAAAATGCTTTAATCGATTTATACTAAGTTATCCAGTACCTTTCGTGCATTCAGAATTTTGTGACAAAATAATGAGTATGGATGGGAAAATTAGATTTGTCGGGATAGTTAACTCATCTGGTGAAGTAATCGCAGGGGGATTCCAAAAGGACGTAGAGCCTTTGTTAGAGGGTACAGATGAACAAGAATTGTATGTTCAGTCATTGACTAATATGGCAATATTAAACAATTTTACTGATAGACTGGGGAAGGTTTACTATCAGATAGCAAAACACGAGAGGGTATCGCTAATGACTTTTCCAATAAATAATGGCATTTTATGTTTATCGGTATCTTCTAAAGCTAACATTGATAAAATAAGAGATGATATTTTAAACATGATCAAAAATGAGAATGCTTGATAACTGTGGGACAGTGAATCATTCATTCTCCTGCCTCACTAATTGGATAGAAGTTCAAACCTAGTACAATCCTGTATTTAATTGGAATCCTAATTGAACATGAGGCCATGGTGAATGTTATAATTAGCCCGTATTCTGATCCATACAATATACTTGGTACAAATAATTACCAAAGCGAGTATCGTATTTCATGTCGGCCAGGTTTTTTTTCACTTAACGAAGGCACATTTCTACTAGTTTTTCAAGGAAACTTGTATGGCTACTAACGGTATTGTATATAGGAAATAATATTTACCGTTTTGTACTTGTAATTGTTATCTAAGCATTCAAGAGTGTTCCAAGATTAGTCATTCCAAAATGCTTTGGACGATACTTCTGGGTAAGACATAGAATAATAAGTGCCAGTAGTAATTAAATTCCCACTACAGGATAATGATGACATGGATAGTCCCCCTATTATTTCTGGGCCCGTGCTCAGAAAAAGATGAAGAGAATTACCGGACTGCAGAATCCTGTAGCATGAAAAAGAATGCTCCGACCGGGATTTGAACCCGGGGTCGTCGCCTTGAGAGGGCGAAATGCTTAACCGGACTACACCATCGGAGCGCCTTAAGAGGGATTGCAAACTTCATATAAAACTTGTGGCAGGCTGATTTTGTTCTTTTTTATTATAACGAATTTACTTGAACAACATCAAAGGACAGCCTATAAGAATTGGGCTAAGCAGCCATACGAGCTCCAGTTTTGCTCCAAAGGAGTATTCACTAACCCGATATTGCAATTGCCATTCTCAAATATTTGAAAAAGCTAATCTTTCCGCTTAGTACGTTGTAAGTGTAATCTATGACAACCTTCTCAAAATAGCATTTTGAGACTGATCAAGTTCTTTAAAATTAGCTAGTACCATTCTATACCTACATATGTATGAAGCTAATATATTGGAATCAGTAAAATAAATAGATACAGAACGGGCTTTGCATGAATATCTTAGGGGTCCACTGTTGTTCAGTTATAGAATTTGTAAACTATGTGCTACTAGGACCCAATTCACATGCGTGAGGTGTGGGGTTTGCTACAGTTGTCACTGGAAGGATGAAAAAAGTAGCAAGCAAGGCAAATTTGACACATTTTATTTCCTCGCTGCCAGAGAAGGAAAAGAGAAAAAAGTAAATCAATACATTTATGGATCGACGGTTGTAAATGTTCTGGGAGAGGAGACAGAACCTATCTGCGATTATCTTTCGTGTCATCACAAATTTTCAGAACATGGAAAAAATAGACAAATCTGCAAGTGTAAGCATCCACAAAACAAAATCATGGGACTTGTGCAAAATAACCGATGAGTTTGCAAAAGTATGAAGCTCTTTGCCGTAGCAGGTGAACTCCTACGATTATAGTTATTTATGTAAAAATAAAAATTGTTGGCTAACTATTATTGAAACTTAAATTTACACCTTCGAGAAAATTAGCAATTCAAATTCATTAATTATTTAATTAATATCAACGTCTGGAGTCAGGTGAACATTTAACCTCTTGAGAAATTGTACAGTAACATATTCCTATAGTGCATTGACGGATTTCAACAGAATGCCCCACCTTTGCAAGTAGGTAATCATGAGCATCAATTGGATGCAAACACTTCTTGCAAAGTGGATGGTTGTACAAATTAACTTATCTGATAATATAAGAACTAATAATAAAGTTATGTTGCCAAATAATTAAGACCAGTCTTTTTCCCTATTATAAAGGAGGATAAGATTACAATAAGTAAACGGCATAATCCAAGATAATCCTAGATTACCCCTATGGAATCTTGCGCGATTAAGTCGAATTTATAAGGTCGTCACGTTCTATATGATGCATATTGGATCCGATAGCCACCCTAGGGAAAGAGGCAGAACTGTGTCAAGGACTAGCCAACGGTAGGATAAAATGTACCGCCTGCGCAAGGCTATGTGAAATCCCGGAGGGAAAAATTGGGCTATGCGGAATACGAGGAGTGACGAAGGGCAAATTATGGTTATACACTTATGGTAGGGTAATGGCCGGACATGTAGACCCAATAGAGAAAAAACCTGTTACACACTATATGCCCGGATCTGCAATATACTCGATTGCTACCACTGGATGTAATTGGTTATGCAAGTATTGTCAAAATTATGACATTTCACAAAGAAGAAAAATTGAAGGGAAAGAAATGAGTCCCGAGCAAGTTGTAATGAATGCGGTGACCTACGGGGCGCAGGGAATCGCCTATACATATAATGAACCGTCAGTTTTCATAGAGTTTGCAAAGGATTGTGGTATTGCCGCTCATAAAGAGGGTATTTTCAACATCTTCGTATCCAATGGATACGATACGCCAGAATCTGTTAGCATGATGAATCAATTTTTGGATTGCATTACAGTAGATTTCAAGGGCAGCGGAAAGAAGGAATTTGTCAGACGATATATTGGAATTCCAGATCCTGAACCCATATTCCAGACTATTAAAGAACTAAAGTCCAAGACCAAAATTCATATTGAAATAACTGATCTAATTGTTCCTCAAGTAGGTGACGATCTTGATTCGGCTAGAAAACTATGCAAATTTGTTTACGAAGAATTAGGTCCTGACACTCCAATTCATTTTCTGCGCTTCCATCCAGATTATAAAATGATGGAATTTGAATTGACTCCAGTGAAGACGCTTGAAAGACATTACGAGGTTGCAAAGGAAGAGAGGCTACGATACGTACATACTTACTGTCCTGAATGCAAGTCAATTGCTGTAGGTAGGTACGGATTCAGCGTAATTTCCTGGGAATTGGACAGCAAGAATTGCTGTAAATCATGCGGCTCGCCGATACCCATAGTAGGCCATCCCAGAAGAGTTAAACAGAATTGGCTACAACTATTATCCTAGGACCAAGCTACCTAATATGCTCACTGTGATATCTCACTGTGATATCCTGACTGATTACGGCGATTCAACGAAATTAACCTGAATTCATTACCGTCTATTATTGCAGAAAAAAAGGCTAAAAACCTCTTATATTTGGCTCCATGTGTACTTTTTCTGTTGTCAATAAAAAGTAGGTACGTACTCTTAGCAACAGGGTTAGTATCAGGGGTCATCGCAGCTATTCTATTAAGTTCAGGCACTTTTGCGGGACAAATGCATTAAATGTTATGCTAAAGGCGGCGACGGCAGCGACGGCAGCGACGGCGGCATCGCCAACGCTGGAGATGTTGGTCCTAGGGGATCTTGCATTGCAGAGATAATAGGTGACTCATGTAGAGGTAGCACCGGAAGTAATGAACCTCGTGGCGGCCAGGGTGGCGACGGCGGCGACGCAATTATTTTCGGCGATAAAAGTTCTATGAATAGGAACACGACTAGCATAGGCAATTCGACCCAATCGTCCAATATGGCCGGCCACTAGAGTAAGTTGATTTTGTAATGATTTTCTTTATCATCGAAATATTTTTACGCTTATAGATTAGGCGATCTCTAAAGAAAAGTTTTATTTCCGAGGCACGATAGCACTCAGATATTGCCAGAATTATCTTCTATAACTCCGCAATACATCAAGGAGCGCATAGTTCCACGCAAATTATATTCTAAGAAAGGAGATAATGGAATAGTTCTTGTAGTCGGGGGAAGCAGCTTGTACCACGGGGCACCGATATTAGCTTCGGTAGCTGCCTTGAGATGCGGTGCAGATTTAGTCTATACTGGAATACCTAAATCAATTTCGATACCAGTACGTTCCTATTCTCCAAATATTATTGCGCTGCCGATGCCAGCAGATCGTCTTACCGTAGGTTCAACAAATAGACTCCTTGGAATGCTGCCAAAAACGCCTCATTCAGCTGCGATAGGAATGGGAATGACTATTGCTAAACCTGAAGCATTAACGTTACTCACAAAAAGACTACTAGACAAAGGAACTAGATTGTTGCTGGACGCCTCAGCCCTAATTCCAAATATCTTAGAGACGATCGCAGGGTCGAACTCCATTATAACTCCTCACGCAGGTGAATACAAGAGGATTTTTGGAGAAAGTCCAGGCCAGACCGAAGAGGAAATGGTCTCTAGTATTACGGCAATGGCTCAGAAATATCGGATCACAATTATCCTCAAAGGTTGGTTAAATATTATAGCCAATCCAGATAAGAACGTAGCAAAAGTAGCTAGGGCGACGCCTGCAATGACCGTAGGTGGAACTGGGGATGTGTTAGATGGTATCGCCGCAAATTTGTTTGCAAAAATGAACTCTTTCGACGCATCAGCGCTAGCTGTATACTTTAATGGCATAGCAGCCAATCTTGCGGTCGAAAAGCTGGGCAATCATATCATGGCGACTGATATTATCCAGTTTCTTCCCGAAGCGATGAAGAGCTTTGATTCTGTGGCAGCTACCTGACCAGCAACTTATCTAGGGTTTATGCCTCTTAACCGGATAAAAATCAGGTTTTATGTTTCTGAATAATTTTTCTATTTAGCTTGTTCATTGGTATAGGTTCAATTAATTATTGTTACTATTATCGGTACTTGCAGTTAAGTGATTGTTTGATTTGTATTTATAGCTTTACTAGTTGACAATTCATTGAATTTTCTGATTATGGTAGCGACATTTTGGATCTTGGAACCATAATTATCCTTCATATATTTCAACCCCAGAAGATGGTCTTTCTTGGTAAAAGCGTTTACAGCATCACGAGCTATTATCGTTTCATATCCCCGCATAAAGGCATCGTACGCAGAATGCTTGATGCAAATATGAGTGTGAATCCCAGTAATAATTATAGTTGTAATTCCACTGCCATTATACAGTTTATTCAAAATTCTATCCAAACGTCCATCGTCAAAAGCGCTGTAGGCTCGCTTTGAAACTATTCTGTCTGCCAGACTTGGTCTAAGGTCATCGACTATAGTAGACCCTATTGTACCTTTCATTGCGTGCTCGCCCCACACTTTAAGTTCCGGATCAGTTGGGATATGCTGATCGTTACAGTAGATTACGGGGACCGCGCTACTCCTAGCTTTATCTAATAATAATTTGACCTTTGGGATGATAACCTTAGCTCTCTTGGATTTTAGCTCGCCATAGACAAAATCATTAAGCATATCAGTTACCAGTACAACATACCTGGCCGCTTCGCCGCCAGTCGTTCCTCGATTAATATCGCTGTTCATGACTCATAGATAGAATAATTTAGTATGGAATTCAGCCAATTATTTGTTTCAGTCTCTCGCCAATAATTACAGCGATAGTATTCGATCTAGCTTGAGGATCTCTTAATGCACTCGGGAGGCTCTTCAGTTGATCTCTGTGTCTAGATTGAATGCTCTTCAATGAGGGAAGCTCCTGAACTAACTTCCCACCTTCTATATAGCGCATTAAAAGGGGAATCCCCTTACCAACCGTATCTCCTTCCACTGTCAATACATCCCTGTCGATTTTGCCTCTACGCAAAATTCTGAATACTTGTTTTGGAGCAGGGTATGTTGTCTTCCCTGGGCTCGTTTTTTGTTTGTAGGAGATTTGAAATTTCTCGTTCGTTTTTGACCTGAATTTAACAGCTACGAGCTTATAGACTCCCTCCAATGCAGGATCGTCCCTTGATGTGCTAAGTTCCGTACCTACTCCAAAATAATCAATTGGGGCAGAATTAACTAATAATTTGTTGATGACATTTTCATCCAAATTTCCACTAGCCATAATTTTAGTCGATGCATAACCAGAATTATCTAATATTCTTCTTAATTTTTTGCTCGTAGTTAATAGATCTCCGCTATCGATCCTTATGCATGCCACATTCATTTTAGCATCTATAATTTTAGATACTGCTTGGAAGGGATCGTAAGTATCAATAAGCAATGTCGCAAAAGGGAAGACTCGCGAAAAAGCTGAGAGAGCCTGTATTTCGGAATCGTAATTCATAATGAATGAATGAGCCATCGTGCCGCTAACGGGTATACCTAACTTGTATCCTGCAAGCGAATTCGATGTCCCTGAACAGCCGCCAATAAAACTCGCCCTCGCTGCCAGTACGGAGGCATTTGGGCCGTGTGCTCGTCTTGAACCAAATTCAAAAACAGGACGATTGCCAGCAGAATTTACTAATCTAGATGCCTTAGACGCTATAAGAGTTTGAAAGTTTAGAGTGGAAAGAAGATACGTTTCGACTATCTGCGACTCGATGATAGGAGCTTCAACTCTAATTAATGGCTCGTTCGGAAAAACTATGGTACCTTCAGGAACTGCCCAAATATTCCCGGTAAATCTCAAGTCAAGTAAATAATCATAGAACTTTTCACTAATACGCTCAAGTACTTTCTGAGATTTTAGAAAATTGATATGACTTGACCTAAATCGGAAGTTTAGAAGATAGTTGATGACTTGCTCCAATCCTGCAGCGACTAGATATTTTCTGTTTCGGGGAAGATTCCGTACAGACATCTCGAATATTCCCATTCTATCCC
>WNGA01002819.1_pt1 | contig 26274 bp, 25 predicted proteins | sample 5400061 | NCBI WGS metagenome assembly WNGA01 (sample SAMN13153366, study PRJNA577476) | soil metagenome | isolation source: 100 cm soil or saprolite under grassland replicate 2 | place: USA:California | collected 2016-06-15 | reverse complement strand
CCGCACCCAACCCGACGTCCTCACCGTGCCGTCGCAAACGAAAACGGACAACCCCCGCAAGGGCCGCCCGCCCCAATCCTCACCGTCAACGCCCGAACCGGCCGCCTACATCCTCATCCTGAGTGGCGCTGAACACCGGGGTGGCCAAGCCGAGTCGTTGGGCCAGGGCGCCGATCCACCAGAGACGTCTGGTTACGACCACGGCCCGCTCCGGTGATCCAGGGCCATGATCTGGACCCGACTCCAGCCGGCGGCCTTCAGCACCCACAGCCCCCACCAGTGCGTCGCGCACGGATGGGCGTAGCCGCAGTTGAGGCAGCGCAGGCCGTCCGGCCAGGCCACCGCGCAGTGCACAGCCACGGCGCGGGCGGCCAGGCCGACATCAAGATCTGTGGGACCCGTGGGCTCGGCTGCCGGCCAGTCGTCAACCCGCCCGGTCAGCGGCCTGCCTGATCCAGCAGCCAAGACTGACGGCCCGGAGCCGCTAGGTGGGCCGGCCATTACCGGCTCCGGGCCGAGGTGATGACGCCACCCCGGCTCAAGCACTTGGCGCAGGTCAGCGTTTCTCCGCACCGATCGCACCACATGAGCGAACGCCGGAACACCCACAGCCCACCAATGAAGCCGAGGAACAAGGTCAGAAGCAGCCCGGTGACGAACAGGTACAAGGGCATCTCGCTACCTCGCTTGAGGGTGAAGGTGCCGAGGTGGGCCATACCAGGGAAGTCGCAGCACCCGCCTCGGCACCGGTCTCCAGAAACGATGACCTTGGGCCTATCAGAGTGGCCAGAGCCCGGCACCAGCTCCGGTGCCTGCTCAGGTGATAGCGGCAACAGCGGTTGCGCTTTCGGAATCGGCGTAGAGCTAAACGGCACCGCGGGTCACCTGTCCTTGATTGCGGGCAGCACGAAGCACACCCGCTATGGGCGTCAGGCATTTGGTTGTGTGGTCTGGGGGTACTGACAGTTCTCATTCCGGCTGGCATTGGCGGTCGGAGCGGCGGAACCTTCGAGACGACAGATTGGTAGCCAGAGGTGTCCCGGCCTAGGCCGCCAACGCCTTGGCGGTGACGCTACTGAACGGCAGTCAAGGCGCTCAATGAGTGTGCTCGATGGTGCAGGAGATCGTCAGAGACCAATCCCCTGGCGGCCGGGGCCATCGCTGCCGACGCCGGCAACAGTCTTAAGGGCCGATTCGATCAAGGCTCGGGCTGACGGTCCGTACACCGCTGCCGAAGCCAGCTCGGCGAACCCCTTGGCGTACATAGCGATCTCTCGTGGCTGAGTGATCGACAAGAACCCGGACACCAACTCGACGTTGACTTGCACGTCATCGAAGATGAAGAACATCTCCACCGGCCACATCAGGGAACGGTCCACGTCCTGGGGGATGATGCCAAGGGACATGTTCGGCAAGCCGGCCACGCCCAGCAGATGGCGGAGCTGACCAGCCAGCACCTGCGGGCCGCCGACCTGGTAGTACAGCGTCCCTTCCTCCAGAACGATGGCGAAGCGGTGGTCGCCGGCAAACAGGCTCTGTTGGCGATCCATGCGCTCGGCCACCGCAGCGTCAACGTCATCGACCAGACCGCGCCGGTCACGAACGGCCGACAGCAAGGCAAACACGTACCACGGCGTTTGCACCGGGCCAGGGATCAGCACCGAGGAGTAGAAGCGGAAGAGCTTGGTTCGCTCGTACAGTGCCCGGACAGACTCTTGAGCGGGGCGGAGGCCAGCGCGTTCCATGCGCCGCCAGTCCAACCACAGCGAGCCCGCAGCCTGTAACTCATGGATCAGTTCAAGCGTTTGCTCCGGCACCCCGCAGAGGTCGCACCACAGCGCAATGTCGGTCGCTGACGGCGAGGTGACGCCATGTTCCACCTTGGACACCTTGGTGTGGTGCCAACCGGCTCCCATCGCCAGGGCTCGGGCGGTGAGGCCAGCTTGCACACGAATCTCCCGCAGGCGGTCGGCAAGGGCACGACGTGCCAGATAGGCGCTTGATGACGGGAAGGCCATGGGTTCTTGAGGCTGCCTAGTTGTCGGTTAGGTGATGCGGTACTCGTGGTGCGGGATGGCGCGCTGCCAGACGGACTCGAAGGCCCTGGCGCAGAGCTGCACGACAGCCGGATCGTCGCGCAGATCGTAGCCGTCGTCAGGCCACGCGCCGTCGCCGGCGAAGAGGTTGAACAGCACGCGCTCGTCGTCGAAAAGCCAGAAGTCGTTGCCGGGTAGTGCCAGGTCCGACGCTTGCCGCCGGGGTAGCCACCGCACTTCCTCCCCGGCGGCCAGGTTCAAGCCTTCGGTTAAGTCGTACTCGTAGCGGATGAAATCAGTAACGGGTTCGCTGACGATGCGGGCGCGGCGGACGCGGATACCGCGGGCGGTGGTGGCAACCATCAGGTCGTACCACTCGCGCCAGCGTTCTTTCGGGTCGATCGCTATGCCTGCCCGCCAGTCGAGGTACACCGGATCGTCCGGGGTGTACTCGTCGCGCATCTCCAGGTGGGCGGCGCTCACCGTACAACGGGCGAAGAGAGCTTCGAACGAGGGGCGCTTTGGATCACTCACGCGGTGTTCTCCAAAGCCTGGGCGATGATGGCCCGCATCCGGGCAGGGAGGCGGACGATGCGCTCGCCTGGCAACAGGCGGCTGCGAGCGATGATCTTGCTGCGGTTGTCCGGATCGAGTTCTTCCGCTCCTTGGAACAAGAGGTCGCCGGTGGCTTCGTCTACCCAGACCGAAGGGCAGCCGCCGCCAGGGGTTTCGGGGTCGATGCCGATGAAGTTGAGAGACATGGCTCCTCCTTCCTGCGGATGCGGTGAATACCGCACATACCGTAGTGGTTGTGTAGGGCGGTGTTACACGATTCAGACGCCCGGCGGCGCTAGCTACCGGTACAGGCAGGCGTGCCACCAACCCATGAGCGCGCGAGAGCCCTGCCCGCTACCCGAAGCCTCGCCGTTACGCTGTGCCGCAGGTAGGTGTTGGCAGTTGTCTCGGCGAGCTTTGCCAACACCCTCGGCTGGGCGAGGATGATCCGGTGGCCAGGGAGACGTTTGGCGAGGCGGTACGCCGGCTCCGCAAGGAGCGGGATATCTCGCTGTGCAAGCTGGCGACTAAGGCCCCAATGGACAAGGGGCACCTCAGCAAGATCGAGAACGGCAAGCGGCCCGGCACGTTGGCCCTGGCACGCGCCCTGGACAACGCCCTCGGCGCTGGCGGCGAACTCGTTGCCATCGCCAAGGCCGAGCAGTCCAAGCGCGTCCAAGCGGCGGTACCGTTTGACCCTATGAAGCGTCGAACGCTCGTTAGGTGGGGCCTAACCGTCTCGGCGGCGGCTGGCCTTGGTCCGGGCTACTCGGGGCTGACGCTCGAAACCCTGCGCCATGGCCTCACCCTGGCCGCGGCCGAGGAACGGGCCAGCGTGGCACTCGACGAGTGGCAAGAGATCGTCTGGGACTACGGCTACAGCTACATGACCACCCCGGCTGCCGAGCTGCTGGACACGCTCACCGTTGATCTGTTGGCGATTCAGTCGGCCGTTACCAGAGAGCGCGACGACACCTCTGGCCACGAGCTGCGCCGGACAGCCGCTGCGCTGGCGGCCTTCACCGCTCTGACCCTGGGCAACCTTAGCCATCTGACGGGAGCGCGCCGCTGGTGGCGTAGCGCCAGGCGCGTTGCCGACCAGTCCGGCGACCGCCACACCGCGTTGTGGGTACGCGGTCACGCGATCGTGCGCGCCCTGTATGAGGAGCGTTCGCCGGTCGCCATCCTTGCATCGATCGAGGAGGCCGAGGCGCTTGGCGGGAGTACATCGTCGGCCGGCTTCCCAAGCGTGATTGCCGGCAAAGCGCAAACACTTGCCGTCATGAATCGATCGAACGAAGCCGAGGCCGCCCTGGGACAACTGCAAGATATCTTTGCGGACTTGCCGGCCGAAGTGACCGGTGACGAACGATCGTTACTGAGCTGGCGTGAGACTGAGTTGCGATTTACTGAAAGCTTCGTGCATTCGCACCTAGGCAACATGGACAAGGCGGATGAGGCACAACGGCAGGCACTACGCCTCTACCCCGCTGCCAACGTACGCGGCCCGGCACAGATCGAACTGCTGCGTGCCCTGTGCATGGTGCATAGCGGCGACAGCACCGGAGGAGCACGCCACGCCCAGGCGGCCGTTGCCACGCTGGCGCGCAGCGATCACACCCGGCCTGTCATCGGCCTGGGCCATCGAGTGCTGAGTGCCGTGTCCAAGGCCGACCGTCAGTTGCCGGCGGTCGCCGAGCTTCGGGACTACCTAGCGACACCGACCACTGCCTGATGTGCGACCTCTCAAGCGGCACCGTGCAGCGGCAACCAATAGATGTCGAAGTACGGCGCTGACTCACCCTCAACGCCGCGTACACGGCCGACATAGCGCCAACGCAAGCGGCGGTAGAAGGCATGGGCTGCGTCAGCTTCCGGCTGTACCGCCAGTGTGGCGCGTTCCTCGTGGCGGCTCTCAAGCAGTGCGGTGAGCAAACGGCGCCCGATGCCCTGGCGTCGCCATGCCTGACGTACCGCCAGGTCGATGACGGCAAAGCTGCGGCCTTCGCGTTCGGTTGTCAGGTCTGCCGGCACGGGCTCCAGGAAGCCTTGCCACCACTGCGTCTTGATCGGCAACTGGTAGCCATAGGCCAAACCGATGAGGTCACTCCCGACGAACGCCGTGGTAAGGCCAAAGCTTGGATCGGCGACGAGGGTCGTCAGGCGCTTGCGATGCTCCCGGGAGCGATCCTCGTTCCAGTGATGGGACGCCGCCGAGAAGACTTCACCGTAGAGCTGGCAGATGGGATCGAAGAGGCTTCGCGCAGCACTGTGGTCGCTAAGGGAAACAACTACCGGCTGCATGGCAGATCCCTAGGCCACCACCCCGTGACGACGTTACCGTCCCGCCTCCGCCCCGTACTGGTCGATGATGGAGCGGGCAATACGGCCACGCGGCGAGACGTCCATACCCTTGCGCTGAGCCCACTCGCGGATGGCCTGGTTCTGCTCACGGTCGCCTCGGGCAGGAGCGGCACCACGGCCACGGGTAGCGACCCGGGCAGTAGGGATCCGACCGAGCTTCTGGGCCACCTTGAGGTACGGCTCCAAGCCGGAGCGTAGTTTGGTGGCGTTCTTCTTGGAGAGGTCGATCTCGTAGCTGATGCCGTCGAGTCCGAACCGAATCGACTCCTCAGCCTTGCCACCGTCGATGTCATCGATGAGCTGAACTTCTACCTTGCGGGCCATGGCCGGGCATCCTTTGCTCGAAGGCTTGGAGAACTACTCAAGCGATCTTAAGAGTAAGCCCTGCGTTGAGCGCCAGTGAATCGCGGCAACGTCCGGCGACTACCCGCCCGTGCTCCCACCGTCGGTCCGTGAAACTGACCGGCATCTCGCCCTGCCCCTGATGATCTGATGCACTCCATCGAACTTCGCTCTATGCTGGTCCCAGCTAGAAGGGGAGTATCCCTACGCTCGACCGTCGTCACAAATGGAGCCGGCAAATTTGGCACCCGGCGTTCGAGGGCTCGCGAAGTGCTGCGGGCCGGGAGATACCTTCGGCCGACCGACCATGGTCGAGCCGAGGTCTCCGGCCCCGTCGCTCGACTCGAGCGACGGGAGCCGTCGATGGGGATCACCACCGGAGCCTTGGCATGGGTTCTTGTGCCCGCACTGGTTCTTATCGCCCGAGTCGTCATCATTGTGGTTGCGCTACGAGGCAGCAATCCGGCCGAACGCCCGGCGATCCTGCGAGCCCTAGCCGATCTACTGCGACCCAGGCTTGGACGCCGTGAGTAACCAGGCCTCCGTCAGTCCTCGCCGACATGATCGCGCCCTGCCGTTGACGGGGCCGGCATCTGGTCGAACCGGGTCCGACAGTCGGCCCAGCATCCCCAGGAAGACATGACGTGGGTCACCTATCGGTGCAGCCCTCAGTAATGTCCGTCGGCTTCCGGCGCCCGCCGCGGTAACAACCGGACCATGCACCTGACGAACGAGGTCAACTGGGTCTAAACCTTTCCGGCCATCCGCAGCCTGTCCCAGTTACAAAAGAAGCGGCCACGGGCGAGCTAGGGGAGGTCAAGTGTGTGGCAGGAAATCTTGATGGTATCGAGCCTCCTGACGATGGCGGTGCCGCTGCTCGTTCGACGAGGCACCCGAGGTGGACTGTTGGGACTGCTCACAGCAATGGTGGACAGATGGGCCGAGGTCGCCCTTGAACGAGAACGTGGAAAGAACCTGAGGCAGACCCTGGACCGGCTACCTGCGGGCAGCGAGATCCTGGAGCGAAGAGCCGATCGGTTACAGACCATCAGGATCCGCGCGCAGGGTGACGCCGACCGGGGTGGTTCGGCGTGACGACCCTGGGGCAGCAACAAGCGTTGGAGATGAAGCAGACTTGTCCGGTGGAGCAGGACGCGGTCAGCTTTCTCGCGTTCTACCAACGGCAGCGACCTGCCCTGACCACGGCATTTCGTCGCATGACGGACGACACCCGGTACGTCGACGACGCGATCCAAGAGGCGCTGCTGATCGCCAGACACAAGTGGCCGCAGGTCAGCACCTACGACAAGCCAGAGGCATGGGTGGCCAAAGTCGCCCTGCGCCTCATGCGACGATGGCAGCACCGCGACCATCAACGCCTCCAGCACATCGGAGAAACGCAGCCGCCAGATCCTCCAGATCGGCATGAGTCACATCAACATGACGATCTCTACACAGCCGTCGCCGCGCTGCCGCCCCGCCAGCGCCAAGTGATCGTCCTGCACTACCTCCTCGACTTCACGATCGAGGACGTCGCCGAGGTACTCGGCCGGGCTACCGGGACGGTGAAGGCCCAGCTACACACGGCACGTGAAAGCTCAAGGCATCGCTGGGAGAAGGAGGTCCGGCATGACGCTCGACGATCGCCTTCGCGCGGCTGCCGACGCGCTCAGGCACAGCATGGACCCCCAGCAGATCCAACGCGACTACGAGCTGCTCGAAGCCGACTACCAACGTCGCCTCCGTTCACCCGCCGCGCTGCACCGCCTTGACGATGAGATCGCCGGCCTGGAACTGGAGGAAGCCTCGTACAGGCTGGCCAGGCAGTACGAACGGCGAGGACGGCTCCAGGAAGCCGCCCGCTGGTTCCTCAATGCAGCCCAGGTGGACTACGCCGACGCCGCGGCACGCCTTGCCAACATGCTCGACCAACTCGGCGACCAGCACGGCGCCGCTCACTGGAAAGTCGTCGCCGATGATATCGGTCTGACAGACGACGCCGAACCAGACACGGCCAGCGCGGAAATGGACTGCACAAGGGTTCAGGCTCGCGCCGACCAGTACCTGCGCCGGGTACTGCCCGCCGCGGATCTAGCGGCGGTCCGCAATCACCTTCCCCACTGCCAGGCCTGTCTGGAGACCTACGCCGCACGGCTAACCGAATCAGATGGATCCGACGCTGGCAGCCCTGGGCCGGCAACCCGGCTCTTGCCTCGAGCGCGCACGAGCAACCGGGAGGCTAGTGGGTCCCAGCGTGCTGTCTCTCTCGGCGGAACGGCTCTACCCGAAGCAGAAGAGGGCATGCTGCCGACTGAAACGGCATCCGACAAGGCATCCGCCGATCGCACCGGCGGGAAGGGACGTCGAATCGTCGGCGCCGAGCGTCAGACACTCGCCAAGGACATCGTCAAGCGATACACCTCAGGGGAAAGCATCCGAGCCCTCGCAGCCTCCACCGGCCGGTCCTACGGCTTCATCCACCGAGTCCTCACCGAGTCCGGAGTTCAACTCCGTCAACGAGGCGACAATCGCCGAAGAAAGACGAGCTAACTGACGTCCGGCTCGGTGAGGCAGACAATCCAGCGACTCACCGAGCCGACGCCTCAACCAGCCGCCGCGCATCGTCCGTCGCCCCTCAACGGCCGCCCTGACACCGGTCGAGAAGCCGTGACGTCCATCACCAGCCAAGCCGCCAAACGCAACACTTGCCACCGGATCGATGACAACGGGTCGCCAGCACCGCAATCGCAACACGAACGACCCGAACACGGCGAGTGCGGGCGGAAGGCGCACCATCGCCTGGTACATCGCCCGGCTGCCCGGCGGCCGCATCGCCCTCGCCCTGCAATACGGCCACCTCCGCACCACCGTCAGCAGCGGCTACAGCAACCGCGCCCGGCATGGCCTACGCCGCGTCCTGGACATCGAGACCGCCCGAGCCATCGCCTACCTGCAACACCTCGACCAGCGGCTCAACGGCGGCGATGGCGTATCCGGACCAGCAGCCGGCCGGCTGATCCGATCAGCCCGATCAGCCGCCCGCTTCGAAGGCATGTTCCTCGGCAAACCCGAGATCAGAGCCCTGCTACACGAGCCCGAGTTCCAGGTCTTCGACAACCCCGACGCGTTCCTGACCTGCAACAAAGACCCCGCCAAAGCGCTCTGCGACCCCGACCGCGCCACCCGAGCACCAAAGGACACCCGGCCACCCAGCCTGGACCGCTGCAACCCGGCCTGCGCCAACATCGCCCGCACCGACCAGCACATCGCCGACGCCCGCGTCGAAGTCGCCCGCCTGCGCCGCGACGTCGCCGACCCACTCACGCCCCTACCGCTACGCGCCCGCCTGGAACAACGGATCGTGCTGAGCGAGGTTGTGCCACAAGTGGAAGCGCACCGCGCTCACCGCCATGATCCAACGCCACGAGCACACCCGCATCCACACAACCCCAAGGCAGTCATGAACCACGACGACGAACGCGAAGCGATCACCGAGGCGATGCGCAGGCTGTTCGCCGGCACACCCATACGCTCATCCGGCAACCTCGACATCGTCGCCCTCGCCGAGGAAGCCGGACTCAAACGCAACAAGCTCACCCACAAACACACCGACCTACGCGACGCCTTCTACGCCGAACGCGCCCGACGCGCCGGGGTCTCCGAACGCGAGATCAAACTCCAAGAGCAGATCGCCCAGCTGACACAGCGCCTCAACGACACCCGCGCCGAACGCGACAACTACCGCACCACCAGCGAAGTCTTCGCCCGAGCGATGAACGTCCTCACCATCGAGAACCAGAACCTCCGCACCCAACTGGCCAGGGCACAGACCGGCGTGATCAGCCCCATGAAGCGAAGACGGACCGGCAGGCCAGACAGCGAAGGTGAGGTGGTCGGCCATGATGCTGCAGCGCTGTCGACCTCACCGAGCCATCCATTCGACGCGGACCTAAATAGTCCGCTGGACTCACCAGTCCTGAGCGCTACGCCCGCTCGCAGGCCACGATGAGGAAGTTCGGCAGATGGACGTAGGCGTCAATGCCTTCCGGACCGGTCGCTGCGACCACCGGGTCCAGGCCCGGTTCGGTGACCTCGCGCAGCCGACAACCCAGGTTTATCAGCTCGTTGAGATAGGTCGACAGGGGTCGGTGGAAGTCGACCCCATGGGGTCCGTTGATCTCGTACTCGGCGAGGTACTGCCTCGTGCGGTACTCGCCGTGCTCCCGCCATGACAGCCACAACTGTTCAAAGCAGGGATGGTTGACGGTGAACACGAACAGCCCGCTTGGCGAGAGCGCCGCCACGCACGCCCGCATGGCCGGCGCCCACTCCGGGATAGCGGGCAGCACCATGCTGGCCACCACGACATCAAACAGCCCCAGATCAGGCAGGTTGCACAGGTCCGCCTGCAGATACCGGATGCCTCGTGGCTGCTGTTCCTCCTTCTCGACGGCGAAGTCGAACAACGCTTGGCCCGGTTCCACGCCGACGACCTGCGCACCACGCTCGGCCAGCATCCGGCTGAGATAGCCATTGCCGCATCCAGCGTCCAGCACCCGCCGGCCACGCAGATCGCTGAGCATGCGCAGCAGGACCGGATTGACCAGGTGCCGCTTGGCGAAGTCTCCGTACTGCTCCATCGTCTCCAGCACAGCCCGGGGCATGGCACCCCACCGCCGGATCGCCGCGTCGTTGGTCCACCGTGTCACGCCTCGACCTCCGCTCCACCTCGGTCACACCAAGGCCCCGAAGCGTAGGCTCGCGAACTCTTGCCCGCCAGTCGCCGACCCTAACCGAGGAAGGATACGGAAGTGACCGCGCAACGACTGAGGCTGGCCGCCTACGGGATATGCCTGCGGGAGGATCGGATCCTGCTGGCCCGCTACGTCTCGCCCGACGGATCCCAGCGCCACTGGACCCTGCCGGGCGGGAAGGTCGAGCACACCGAAGACCCCTACCATGCGGTCATTCGAGAGGTCACCGAGGAGATCGGGTACCAGGGGGAGGTCGAGCGGCTGCTGGGCGTGGACTCCCGCACGCGGCACGTTGACTGGATCCCAGGCGGAGCCGAACTGCACAGCATGGGCGTCTTCTACCGCATCCGGGTCACCGGTGGCCAACTGCGCCACGAGGCTGACGGGTCCACCGATCTGGCCGACTGGATCCCAGTTGTGCAGGTGTCCAGGCTGGAACGTGCTGTCATCATCGACATCGCACTGAAGCTGGAACACTCCCTGCCGCCTGACGGGCATGTGGAACCGGTGCCCGTCAGCGGGCTGCTCCGGCACCAACTTCCGAGCGGCTCGGACTCTGTTGGCTATTCATGACGAGCCCTTGACCTGCTGATACGTCCCGTGTGGTGCGCTTGGTGCCACCAGGAACGGGCTGTATCTGCTGAGTAGAGGGCCTGCGGTCGGGCCGCCACACGCCACCTGGGCCCGATTCCCGCAGGCCACGACATTTCTCGAATGGCCAACAGAGTCGGTTCAGGCCCAAAACGACGAGCACGAGGCTGTCACCGCCGTCGTCGAAGTCATCGCGATACATCGCCATCTCGCCTACCTGAACTGCATCCAGGTTCGCGGTTACCTCCGGGCGGGCCTCCCCACCATGCAGCGCCGCCGATCATGACCGACCACGACCACCTTGCGTGATCGACAGAAGCGCCGCCGCCTTCCCCACGGCCCGCGCTGACGCACGGCCCGCGCACTTCGGACAACACCGCTGAACTGTCCAGGGAATGGTCGATCAGCGACCTGCACGAGGCGGACCGCCCCGACCAAGACCACATCACCGCAGCCATCGACCTGTACCTCGACCGGCAGCCGTAGGCAACCAACCGATCCGTGTGGTCGCGTGCGGCGCACCGACAGTAGGCGTACGGCCGTCGCTTCTCGGTGTATTCGCCGCCCCTTCCCGGGGCGGCGAATACACACCACGGCCCTTGAAAGGACAGCAATCTTGCCATGATCAGACCATTCCGAGAGGTTCCACCGTGCCTGGCATGCAGGCACACTCCTGGCCACACCGCGCTGTGTCCCTCGACGGACCCGGAGACCACCTACTACCTGCGGCACCCGATCCCCAACGGGCACCGCGACTGGACCCCCGCCGGCATCCGCTACACCGGCACCCCCGCCCGCCGCACGGCCGTGCGGGCGCTGATGTCCAGGACCCGCTGGGAACGGATGCTCGGCGACCCGCAGCTTCCGATGTCCCCCGGACTGCTGATCAACGAGATCCTCGCCGGGCTCGGCACCGCCGCCCGCACCGCCACCCGGGTAGGCCACACACCGAACCCGGCACACATCCGGACCTCGTCGTCACCATCACCCTGCTCGCCGTGGAGCTGCGCTTCGCCGACCGGTGGCAGACCTACTGGTTCGCCAGCACCGACGGCGCGGTGTGCCTGGCCATCGACGAGGTGCCCGAACCGAGCCCGCCCGGGATCAGCGTGGCCTGCCAACGCCGCTGGCGCGACCAGTGCCCTGGCAGCACCCGCCCCGGCAACGGCGACACCGAACGCCCACCGTGCCCCTGCCCCTGCCACACCGGGGGCGCATTATGACCGGCGAGCAGATCATGACGATCGCCACCGGTGAAGCACGGCCGATCACCACCTGGTTCGCCGCTGGCTGGTTCACCTGCCCCTGGTGTGGCGCAGCCAACCCACCGAAGGCGCAGCAATGCGACAAACCCGGCCTGCTGGGCGTCGACATACGCGACCGCGGACCGGGTGCGCGCCGAGCAGGAACGCATCGCCCAGCAGGACGCCGAGCACGAGCAGCGACGGATGGCCACCGAGGCGCACGCCGCGGCGCAGCAGCGATACCAGGAGGAACGCGCGGCGCTGTGGCGGCAGCGGGTCGCCACCGCGAACGAGCGGGGCGCGTGTCTGACCTGCCTGCGCCGGTCGCGGTGGGAGACGCAGCCGCTGTACCGGCGGCACGCCGGCCAGACTTCCACGACACCGAGCCGTAGGCCGCGACAAGCGCCGACACCGCGCAGCGGGGCCACACGGACACCGCCAGGACGCCCGATCCGGTACCCGGCGGGACCAGCAGCGTAGCGCCCAAGGCCAACCAACTGGAGACATCAGCAACGACGAGGAGGCCCACCATGCCCCACATCGAGGTCGACGACGACGTGTACGAACAGCTCACCGCACTGGCCCGGCGATGGCGACTGACCCACGGCCAAGCCGTAACCATGCTCATCCGGCTCTACGTCCAGCCGTTTGCACACCATCCCCTCACCCTGCGCACCGGTAGACGAGCCGGATCGCCGGGGGCGCGGCCGTGAACCGCGACATCGCCCTGCCCGAGCGCATCGACCCCGGACGAGCCCGTGGTCCGCTTCATCCAGATCGATTGCCGCTCCTGCGGCGAGAAATCACCCGTCGCGCATGACCCGCTGAAAGACAACGTGTCCAACCCGGCCGACGACTGGCACAGCGGCCACTTCGACACCACCGGACACGGGCGCTGCTACCGGTGGCGGCTGCAACGCGACGCCGGTCGCATGTACCGACTCTGATTCCCGCAACGGGTGCCGGGCATCACCGCTGATGCCCGGCACCAAGTCACTCCGCCGCACCCGGGCCGCAGATGAGGGCCCTTTCTGTGCTTTACGGGCCAGGTTCCGGCCGCTGTACGCCCGCCCAGCGATTGCCGTTGAGGGTTGCCCCGTTGCGCCGGGTCGGCGCTGCGTCGGGCGCCTGCCGCGCCGGGCGACGGCCATGGTCGGGTCGCGGCCACGGTGAGATCGCAGTCGGGTGCTGCGGCGAGGACCGAGCGGACGGTCCGGTCGGTCACCCGGACTCGCTGGGCGAGCTGCTTCTGGGTGTCGTCGGGGTGCGTCTTGCGGGCTTGCAGCACCGCGAGCACCGTGTCGGCGCCGACGCCGGGCACGTCCGGAACCGGGGCGCCGTCGAACGTCAGTGGCTTTCCGGTGGGCGCCGGCCCTCGGCGGGCACGGCGTGGGGCGCGCGTTTCGGCACGTGCCAGGCGCTCACGCAGCTCGTCGAGCTGTGCAACCGCTACGGCGTACGCCCCGGCCTGGCGGCGGGCGTCGTTCTCGGCGTCTTGCACCCGCTGCCACCACTGTCGTGCAGCAGTTTCGGCTTGTTCCTGTACGCGCGCCGCGTTCAGTGCTTCGGCACGCGCCTGCGCCCTTGCGGCTTCCGCGTCTGACCGCGCCTTCGCCCGGTCTGGCGCCTCCGTCTGCACCTGCGTCCGCAGCGTGTCCAGTTCCGCCTCCAGGTCGGTGCGGCGGCTCGTTTCCGCGTCTGCTTCCGCGCCGGCTGTCGCGGCAACGGTACGGTCCGGGTCGACGGGTCGGGTCCGGTCGGCCGCCTGCCACACTCGCTGCACCCGGGCGCGGGCGGCGTCGAGCATTTCGTCGTCGGCGTTCATCGCCAGCCGGCGCAGCCGATTGTGCAACCAGGTGCGCCGCCAGGTCCATGAGGTGGAGTGCAGCTGGTGCGCCACCGTGGCGATGGCCCGGATGTGTCGCTCCCGGTCGACGGCTTTGAGGTCGTGTGCGCCCGGCTTGGCCAGCCCGAGCGCGACCAGGACCCGTCGTGGTGTCCAGGTCCAGGTGATCGCGTCGGCGGGCCGGTGGGCGTCGTCGGTCAGCCCGACCCACCATTGGTGGGCGACCAGCAGCGGCACGGCCAGCCGAAGCCCGACCTCGACCGGGCTGTCACCGGCCATTGCCGCGATCACTCCGGCGACGACGGCGATGAGCCACACCGCCCGGCCGTGCTTGCCGGGGTGCTGGTGTTGATTGTGGTGGCGCTCGGCGCGCAGCATCGCCGTGGCCATCTGCGACTCAAAGAGGAAGAACGCGAACGCGACGAAGACCGGTGACAGGTGCAGCTTCTGGGTGGCCACCTCCCACATCGCCTCTCCGCTCCAGCCGAACCCGACCAGCAGGGACGGCGTGGCCAGCCACTTGTCGGGTCGGCCGCTCTCTTGATAGCCCTGCGGACCGTCCAGGCCAGCAGCAGCACCCGTTAGCCCGAGCCCGGCGACGATCAGCAGCGCACGGTGGTCTCAACCGCAGCCGACGAGGGTGCTCACGCCTCCAGCGTTTCGCTCATTGGTCCTTCCCTCGAATCCAGCCGCCGTCGCACGTTCAGGTGATCCGGTGGCCGACGACGACGGCGAGCGACGCGGCTATCAGATGGGTGCCTGACGGCGACGGCGAGGACTTCCGCCCGGTGATGCGCCTGAGGACGATGCCGGTGGCGGCCAGGGTGTGCCCGACAACGACCACGGCGATGGCCTGCCGCCAGTTGTACCAGCCGGCGCCGACCCCGATGGGTACCGCGAGGGCCACGTCGCCAAGCCCGAGGTCTCCCCGCGAGACGATGCGGATGAGGGCGTAGAAGCCGGCCAGGACCGTTGCGCTGATGGCGGCGCTCCACCATAACGAGGCGGGTCCGCCCAGCGGTGCCAGCAAAACGACGGTGTCGGCGGTGAGCCCCTGCGGCAGCCGCAGCGCGGCCGCCTCGACGAAGCCCAGCACGAGCATCCCGGCGGTCCACCAGGTGTAGGCGGCCAGCTCCCAGCCCGGAGCCCCGGTGACGACCAGCAGCCCGATCGCCGCCGAAGCGACGGCTTCCAGCCAGTAGGGCGGCGCACCGATGCGTGCACCGCAGGTGCGGCAGCGGCCGGATGGCCCGTACGCGGCGGGCCACAGCAGGTTGGTGCAGGTGTCGCACCGGGTCCGCCACGCGGCGCCGGGCGCCACCGCGTGGTGGGCGACGAGCCGCCGCAGCAACGGGACGACGGCGAGGGCGTACGCGCCGTCGCGGACCCGGCGCTGCGTTCGGCTGGCTGTGGTGGTCACCGCGTCTCCAGGCTGGCGCGAAGCTGGGCGGCCAGCTCGACGGTGGTGTCGTCCGGTTCGGCGTCCAGGTCGCTCAGCGCCTTGGTGATGGCGCGCATCAGGGTGCGGATGCCGTCGGCGTCGCCGATGGCGTGCCGGGCGTGCATGGCCGTGCGGTACAGCTCCTCGTTGTAGCGGTCCAGACCGATGGCCTTGTCCAGCAGGTCCGATGCGGCCTGCGGATCGCTGGCCAGCAGGTCCTCGGCGAGCAGCAGGTGCGCCTCGGTGCCCCACTGGCGGACCGTCTCCCGGTGCGGCTCCACCCAGTCGTAGTCGCAGCCGGCCGCCAGCGGCTCGGTGTACAGCTCGCACGCCTGACGCAGCAGCTCGGTACGGGCCGGGGCGGAGGCGAGCCGGGCGCGGGACAGCAGGTCCCACAGCCGCCACAGGTCCACATCCACCGTGGCCGGGTCCAGCCGGTACCGTACGGACGCGCCGCGTTTGAGCACGTACCCGCCAGGCAGGGGTCCGCCGGCGCGGCCCAGGACGTGGCGCAGGTTGGAGGCGTTGGTGTGCACCGACTGCTTGGCGGCGCGGACCTTCGCCTCGGGAAACAGGTGCTCGGCGATGATGGCGGTGTCGGCGCCGTCGGGGTGGCAGGCCAGGTACACGGCCAGCTCGGCGGCCTTGCCCCGCAGCGACCGTCCGGGCAGCCAGATGTCCTCCACGGCGGGGGCGCCGAGCACCCGCAGGCGTACCCTCGGCCGCTGTCCGCCCGCGGCAGCCGGTGCCTGGCCGGCAAGCCGCTGCGGCGGTTCGCGGTCGCCACCCTCAGGGTCGGTGTCGGCTTCGGAGACAGGTACCGCGGGACGCGGCGGCGTGGGTGGACGCAGCAGGCGGGCGGGTGGTTCGCCGGTGTGCGCCTCACGCAAGGTGGCCAGGACCGCCACCGCCTCGGCCGTGTCGAGTACGCCAACCCGCTCACCGATCGCGTCGACCGGCGGCCCGTCGACCACGCGGGTGCGGCCGTCAGCCGCGACGTCGACGGTGGAGCCGTGTTCCCATCCGCCGAGCAGCAACGCGGAGACGTCCAGGCCGGTGCCGAGGCCGAAGCTGACCCGGGCGCGCATCCGCGCCCCCGGTGGCGGCGTTTCGCAAATGAGCAGCACCGGCGGCAGGGCTTCCTCGTCAGGGGCGCGCTCACGCAAGCCGTCCAGGTCGGTGAGGCTGTGCTCGTCGAGGATGCGGGCGCGGTACAACAGCCAGGTGTCCAGCATGGACAGTGCCTGGTCGAGGTCGTCGGCCACGTGCAGCCGCGGCCACGGACCCAACGCGGTGTCGGCACCGATCAGTGTCGCGAGGGTGGTGCCGACGATGACGACCTCGCCGCGCCGGTCCGGGTCGCGCGGGCCGCCGGAGGCCAGCGTAGAGACCAGCGCGGCGCGGGCGGCGGCGGGCGCGCCGTCACCGACCAGGCCAACCCCGCCCGGCGGCAGCAGCGGCAGGGCGAGCACGGCGGCGGCGCGCTCAGCAAGGTCGCTGGGCGTAGGTAGGTCGGGGTTGCGGGTGACCTGGCGGTGCAGCTTGACCACCGGCGGTGGCAGCTCCGGCGGGTCGTCGTCCTCGCCGTTGGCGCTGGGGACGAAGCGGCGGCGGCGTTGCAGCCACACCATGGCGGCAGCGGCCGTGATCGCCGCGGCGAGCGCCCACGGGACGAAGCTGCCGCCGGGCAGGTGCACGCCGCCGTCGCTCGCCGACGGTGCCGAGGTGGTCTTGTCGTCGGATGCGGTCGGGCTGCTGTCGGGGCTCGTCGTGGCGGGCGCCGAGGCAGCCGGGGTTGGGGAACCCGGCGTCGGCGCGGTGGTGGCCGGCGGTGCCACACCCGGCGCGGAAGCCGACGGGGCAGCCGGTGCCGTCGACCCGGATGGTTCAACCACGCCATCCGGGTCTTCGGGTGTCGTCGTACTCGTCGACGGAGCAGGCGTCGGCTGGCCGGTACTGCCGGGGTCGGGCTTCGGCTGCACCGGCGAATGCGGGGGCGGGGCGGGCGCCGCGCCGGTCGGAGGTTTGGCGTCGGCGGGCAGTTTCAGGTCCCAGCCGGGGTAGATGAGGTCGCAGTCGCGCAGCGTGCCACCGACGGTGGGCCAGTGGCGGTGCCAGTTCAGGTGGCAGATTTCCGGCCACCGGCTCGCGTCGCCGAGATGCCGGCGGGCGATGGAGGAGAGCGTGTCACCGCGCCGTACCACGTAGCGGCCGGGGTCCGTGTTGCCCTTCGGCTGGTCGTACCCGGTAAGCAGCACCACGGACGGTGCACCGGTCTCGGATGGCGCAGTGACGCCAGCAACGGCCGTCTTATGCACTCGGCGGGTGACCAGCGTCGGGTCGGCAGAGGGCGGCCCCATAGGCTGGTGCGAACCGGCCGCTGCACCGGTCCACCGTGGACGGCTCGGCACGGTGCCGGCGTAGTCGCGCTGTGGGTGTGCGGTGGCCGATGATGCCGACTTGTCAGGAACGGCTGGCTGGTCGGCACTGACGTTGGCGTGGGCGGCGACCGGCGGCGCTGTGGTGGCGGTGACCACGGCGGCGCCGAACAGACCACCCACCACGCGGTGCAGCGGACAGGTCAGCCGCGGCCGGGGCAGCCGGATCCGGGTGAGGTGGGTCACTGCCTCGCCCAGGACGACGGCGATGAACAGCGCCCAGACCAGCCAGAGCAGGTAGATCAGGACGATGGTGAGGCTGCCGCGGGTAAGGGGCCGGTCCAGCCAGCGCAGCAGCCCTTCGCGGCTGGGCGAATGGTGCGGCAGCGGCGAGCCCGCGAGACGGATCAGCCCGGCCGGCAGGCCGATGCCCAGCAGCAGCGTCCAGCACACCGCGGACGCCCGCCGGCGCAGTGTGCCGTTCACAACCGGTTCCCGGAGGACACGGGCAGCGGGCCCGGCCGACCGGCGAACGGCTGCGGCTGCTGCCCGCCGTCGGTGTTCGCGGCCGGTAGGCTGGCCGGCGCGGCCCCGTTCAGATGGGGGCCGGCGCGCGGCGGTCTCGCGGCCGGTGGCGTGGTCGGCGCCGGATCGGCGAGGACCTGCCGCAGCCGCCGGCGGGAGATCCCGACGCGGGCGGCGAGTTCGGTGCGGGTCAGGTGCGGCTCGCCGGCCAGGATCGATTCGGCGAGCTGCCGGGTCAGCGCGGCGGGCCGGCGTTGCCGTGCCGGCTGTGGTGTGCCGGTATTCGCCGGTCGGGCCGCCTCGATCGCGGTGGCGGTGGTTGCCGCGGGCCAGGATGGCGGCGCCGACCTGGTGGACCGCGGCCGGTCGGTGACGGACATCGGCGTGTGCGCGTCGCCGTGATGGGCGTCGGGTGGCGCTTGGGTGGCCACGATCGGAGAGGAGGTTGGCGCGGGCTGGGTGGTGCCGGTGCGGCGGGCCGGTCGGGCGAGCATTTCGACCACCAGCAGCAGAGCCAAGGCCGGCCACGCGGCGACGAGCCGGGCGCCGGGTTGCGGGTGCGCGGCGGCGATGTTCGCCGCGATCGAGGCGGCGACTCCGGCGGTGAACGCCACCCTTGCTACCACCCGGACCGGCCGGCCCTGACGGCGGTCGTCGACCATCACCACCGAGGCGACCACCAGCATCCCGTCCACGCTGAACGGCAGCGCGTAGGCGACCTCGGGCCGCTCGCCGTATCGCAGGGCCACATGCACCATGTGGGAGTACGACGAGAACGCCGCGATCCCGGCCACCCCGGCGGCCGAGAGGTTGCGTGCGACAACGGCTGAGTCCACCGCGATCTCCTCCGCAGCAGTATGCCGACGATGCCGATAAGGGATCTCCGACGCTACGAGGACCTCCACCCGAGGTGCTAGGAAGGCGGCTGTTACAACCATTCACACCGTGTCACAAGCAGTAACAGCGCGGCTCAACGCGATGGGCCGGATCACCGGACCTGGCCTGCCGGTGGAGTGCCAGATCGACAGGCGCGAGTCGATAGTCCACAATGGACGATCTCGGCCTGGCGGCAGCCGCGCCCGAGCTGTGGGTGGTCGTCAACGTCGCGCGGTGTCCTCGGCCGGGAGCGTGTCGCCGGTGAGCCGTCGAGCCAGCTCGCTGGTGGTGGTGCTCGGCTGGGCGCCGTGGTCGGCCAGCCGCCGGGCGAGCCTGCGGTAGGTGTGCGCCACGCCGTCGTGGTCTCCGGTCGCGGCTTGGGCGCGCATGAGCTGCCGGTGGAGGTGTTCGTTGTCCGGGTCGTGGCCGACGGCTTGGTGCAGTAACCCGATCGCGGTGTGCTGGTCGGTGGCGGCGTTGGCCAGGGCGCTGAGCGCGTCGATGACGTGCCGGCGGGCGGCTTCGCGGTGGGCCGGCAGCCAGGGCCAGGTCTCGCCCGCGGCCAGCTCGCCGGTGTACGCGGCGACCGCCTCGCGCAGCGCGGCGTGGCGAGCGTCGGCGGTCAGTGCCCGGGCGGCGCGGTCCACCGCGGCCTGCAAATGCCACAGGTCGACCTCGATGGCGTCGGGGTCGAGGCGGTAGCGGTCCCCGTCGCGGCGCAGCACCGGTCGGCCGGCGGCCTGTTCCAGGCTGATCCGCAGAGTGGACAGGGTGGTGCGCAGTCGGCTGGCGGGCGCCGGCACGCCGGGCCAGACCGCACGGGCCAGGGCGGCGCCGGTGGCCCCGTCGGGGTGGGCGGCCAGGTACGCGGCGATCTGCAGGGCGGCGCTGCGCGGCAACCTTAGCTCCGGCTCGCCGGCGGTGGGCTCGTCTCCGGCCAGCACGTCACCTAGACCGGGGTGCCGGTGTGTCGCGCGGGTTCGTTGGCGCAGCTGTACCGCGCCGAGGACCCGCAGCCGTGGTCCGGTCGTGGTCCGCTGCTCGTTGTCCGGCGCCGGTTCGCGGTCTGAGTGCCGGTCGACCACGGCGCTGACCTGGGCCGGCCGGTGGTCCACCCGCGCTGGCGGTGCGGTCGCGATCTCATCCGGCACGGCCTGCGCAGCCTGCCACTCGTCAATGAGCTGCGCGCGCGGGCGTCCATGCGCGGCGAGCGTGGCCAGCAGGTTGAGCAGGTCGACGGCGATGTCGGCAGGCAGCACCGACAGCCGACCACCGACCCGGGCATCGCCGTTGGTGGTGAAGATCGTGCCGTCGGCGTCCACCCGCCAGCTCGTCCCCGACGGCCACGCGCCGAGGACGGCCAGCGTCCCGACAAGACCGTCGGGGGCCGGGGTGGCCGACGGGGCGAGCAGGGTGGTTAGCCGTCGGCGTCGCCGCCGGTGGGGGGCGGTGGCCAGGAACACCACCAGCGGCATGGCAGTGTCGTCGGTGTGCTGCCGACCACGTCCGGCCAGGGGCAGGCGGCGGTCGCCGGCTGGTGCGCGGCTGCTGTTGGCGGCGAGGTGGGTGAGGACCTCGTCGATGCTGTCGACCACGGTCAGGCCGGGCAGATCCCGGTACCGGCCCGGTGAGGTGCCCAGCAGCACGTGCAGATCCGTGGCTGTGATGAGCAGCCGGCCGGTGCCGGGACTGTGGTTGGCGGCCAGCACCGCGGCGACGAGCAGCCCTCGGGCGGCGTCGGGGGCACCGGGCCCGACCAGCCCCACACCGCCGGGAGGCAGCTGCCACGGCCAGACCGAACCGCCGGCCGGCAGCGTCGCCGATGTCCTCGGCGGTGGCTGATCGGCTGGGCCGCCGACCACGTGCTGGATGGCGGTGACCGTGGCGGGCAGGTCGAGCAGGTCGGAGTCGTCGCGGCGCCCGTGCAGCATCGGCGGACCGGGCAGGTAGCGGCGACGCCGTTGCCACCACACCATCGCCGCCGCCGTGGCGACGTGTTCGGCGAGGGGGCCGCTGGCCCAGCCGCCGCCGGGCAGGTCCACCCCGGTCACCGCCCCCGAGACGGCCGCTTCGTCGGCTTCTTCACCGCCACCCGAGGCGTCGGCGCGAGGCGGTTCGGTGTCCGGCGGTGAGGGCGCAGGCCGGGTCGGCGCCAACTCATGATCGGGTTGCGGTTGAGTCGCCGCGCTCGGCCCGGCTGGGGCGCCGAGCGGGCCGCTGCCGCCGGTCAGTGCAAGCACGAGCGCGCCGACCAGGCCGCCGGTCACCGACTGCAGGGGCGCGGGCCAGCGGGTCCGGGGCAGCCGCAACCGGGTCAGCCACCGCAGCAGCTCGGCCACCACGGTGTAGACCAGCCACGCCCACAGCAGCCACAACAGCCACACCACCACGTTGACCACCACCTGGGTGGTCAACGGCTGGGCCGCCCACCGCCGCACCTCGGCCATGGCGGGCAGCCGGTCGGGCAGCGGCCAGCCGGCCAGGCCGACCAGCGCGGCCGGCAGCCCGACCAGGAGCAGACCGAGCCACAGCAGCGACCAGCAGGCCCGCACCAGCCGTGCCGTCCACCCCTTGCGCACCAGCTTCTCCTGTTCCAGCCCTACCGGCGCTCGGCTCGCCGGACCGGCACGCCGGCTCGCTACCCGTCCGCGGGCGCCACCGGCGGCAGCAGCAGCACCCGCACCAGCTGCCACAGCCGACGCCCCCACCACACCGAGGCGGCCAGCACGTACAGCATCGCGATGAACCCGGTCGCCGGGTAGCTCACCACCGCGGCGACCAGCACCGCGAACGGCCCGGCGAGGATCACCCGCCAGCGCAGCGTCTCGGCCACCGCCAACGCCGCCCCCAGCCCGAGCAACGCCCCACCGCCCCGGCCGATGACCGCCACCAGTAGCCCCTGGCCCGGATACACGGGTGTGACCATGGCGTGCTGCACCAGCACCGCCCCCACCGCGGCACACACCACCGAGCCCGGCGGGAACACCAGAAACGCGTGCCAACCGAGGACCGGGGTGACCCGCCGCCACACCACCAGCAGCCCACAGCCGATCGCCGCGCCGGCCACCAGCAGCAGCGGCAGCAGCGCCCACCGCAGGTACGAGCCGTTGGACACCCCCGCGCCCACGCTGCCGAACACGGCCAGCAGGCCGGCCAGCGTCACCCCCAGCGCGGTCGCGGCGAACAACCCGGTGGCGAGCTGCCGCGCCCGCACCGCCGCCGACACCACCGCCGGGTCGGCGTCCGCCGGTGCGACCTGGTCGGCCTCGTCGGCCCGGTCGACACCGACCGGCCGGTGCCGTGGTAGCCCGACCAGCTCCAGCACCCGCCGGCCGCGCCGCAGCCCGGACACCGGACCGGTGCCCTCGGGTGGCAGGGCGGAGGCGATCAGCGTCGCCCCGGACAGGCAGCCCAGCAGCCCGAACAGGCACGCCAACGCTAGCTCACCCCAGTTGGCCAACACCTGCACCGAGACGGTCAGCCCACGTTGGCGTTCCACCGTGGTCGTGGCGAGGAAATGCACCGCCACCACCAACGCCGCCACCAACGGCACGACCAACCCGACCGCCTGGGTCACCCTCGGCGGCTCCGGCACCGCCGGTGCAGCCGGCATACCGTCACTGAGATCGGCCGCACCGGCGGCGCCGAGCACCGCCGCCACCTCCGGCTGGCCCACCACCCGGACCGGCGCGATGTCGGCCAGGCCCTGCTCGAACCCCGCCACCACCGCCGGGGACTGCCCGCCGCCGCCCACCAGAAACACCCCGGCGCACGCGCCGGGATCGACCATCGCCGCCTCGATCGCCTGCCGGGTCGCCGCCACCGCCGCCCCAACCACCGGCCCCGCCACCGCGGTCAGCTCGTCCACGCCGACCACCACCGGCGGCAACGGCGCCGGCAACGCCACCACCGTCGACGCCGCCGACGCCAACGCCTCCTTCGCGGTACGGGCATGGCGCAGCAGCACCAGCCGATCCCCGTCGTTCAGCGCTTGTACTGGCGTAGCGGCCGCGACCGTCGCCACCTCCAGCAGCCGCTGCGCGAACACCTCATCCACCCGGTCCCCGCCGGCCGGGGCGTCCACCGTGGACACCACTGCAAGACCGTCCGAGGTGTGGGCGACCACGCTGGCGGCAAACCCCGCACCGACATCGCAGACGGCCACCCACGAGCCCACCGGTACCGGCACGCCGGTGGCCTCCAACCGGCGCACCACCGCCACCGGCATGTCCACCAACACGACCTCACCAACACCGGACCGATGCGCGCACTGGCGCACCAGCGTGCGACGTCTGGGACCCCACCCGGCGGGCACCACCAGACACACCACCGCCGGCCGCTGCCCCGCCGCCCCGCCCGCCTCGTCCATCACCCGCCGCAACACCGCGGCGACCAGCTCCACGGGTTCGACGGTCCCACCCGCGGGCAGGCTCACCGGCCCATCGGCCAGATGCCGGATCGGCGCCGCCACAAAGCGAGCCGAGCCGTCACCAGCCGTCCCGGGCTGGCCACCGGCCACGCCCACGACCAGCGAGCCATCAGAACCAGCCACGACACCGCTGGGCAGACGTGCCAGGCCATCGAAGGACACCAGCCGCCCCCGACCGCCAGACCACCCCAGCGCGGCGCTCGTCCACACCGCGCCGCAGTCCACGGCCAACCGCACATCCGGCGAGCGCACCGCCCCCGCGCCCATAGATCCGTTCATACCAGCAGACACCGTGGGCCGTCGTCCGACAAACCGCTCGGATCAGACATACCTGGCAACGTGGAGCTCTGTGATCGCACGTGTGGCATCCAGACCCATGGCGGATGTTCGGCTCGAGCGGCGCCACGACGACGCGGCACTCCCCTGTTCATAACCTTCAACCACGGTACGCCGGGCGATCAGCGGTCCGGCTGGACTCTGTCGCACCGTTGCGCCAAAGACCAACCAAGCGAAACGCCTGTCGAACTCGAATTCGGCGGGCGTTTTTCGTCTCGGCAAGAGAGGCCACCCGAATCAGGCACACGAAGACGAAGTCGCAACTCGACAAATGCGGCGCTTGGGAAATGAGCAGAAGGTCCGCAGCGTCACCGCCGCAGTTTCTACGGCATGAGAAGCCCGAGAAATGGACCTTGTCGCCTCATGAGGATCCTACCCAACGGATACAGCAAGGCACGTCGACTCCGAACACCGGAGAAGGGAGCTATCCGATGACCATCGCCCGCAAGTGCTGCCTGGCAACGCTTTTCAACCCATGGAGGAGCCATGACAACTACGGAACCAGAATTTCCCGGGACGCCAATCCCGGAATACAATCACGATGGCAATTCACCAACGACCAAAACACCGCTATCAGATTCACCGTACGTGATCGTCCCGTCAGACCCACCAGAGTTCGGGCCCGCTGCTGCGCGCGCCCTCCTCCGACTTCTCATCGCGGTGCACCGGAAACGTACAGCCGCCCGCACATCCGGGGAGGAACCATGACTATCGACCAGGATCGCATCAGCCGCGACTTCGCCAACCTGAGCTTAGCCCCGCTGGAGCTGACCTTCGCCTTCTACGGCCGCGTCTCCACCGAGGACAACCAGGACCCCGAGTCCTCCCGGAACTGGCAACTGTCGCTGGCCCGCACGCTGGTCACACCGCGGGGCGGGCTGATCGTCGAAGAGTTCTTCGACATCGGCCTGAGCCGGTCGCTGCCGTGGCAACGCCGGCCCGCGGCCAACCGGCTGCTGGCCGCGCTGCGTGACCCGCGCGGCTTCGCGGCGGTGGTCATCGGTGAGCCGCACCGGGCCTTCTACGGCAACCAGTTCGGGCTGACCCTGCCGTTGTTCGCGCACTACGGCGTGCAGCTGTGGGTGCCGGAGGTCGGCGGTGCGATCGACCCGGACAACGAGGCGCACGAGCTGGTCATGTCCGTCTTCGGTGGCATGAGCAAAGGCGAGCGCAACCGCATCAAGCTCCGGGTCCGCACCGCCATGGCCTCCCAGACCCTGCTGGAAGGCCGGTTCCTCGGCGGGCGTCCACCCTACGGCTACCTGCTCCAAGATCTCGGCCCGCACCCCAACCCGGCCAAGGCCGCCGAAGGCAAACGGCTGCACGGGCTGACCCCAGACCCGCAGACCGCTCCGGTCGTGGGGCGCATCTTCGCCATGTACCTGGCCGGCTACGGCATCTTCGCCATTGCCGAAGCCCTCACCCGCGACGGCGTGCCCTGCCCCTCGGCGTACGACCGCACCCGCAACCCGCACCGCGACGGGCTGGCCTGGTCCAAAAGCGCGGTCCGCACGATCCTGACCAACCCCCGCTACACCGGCCGCCAGGTCTGGAACAGGCAGCGCACCGACGAGGTCCTCCTCGACGTCAACGACGTCGCGCTGGGCCATACCGCCATCATGCGCTGGAACGACCGCGACACCTGGGTCATCTCCAACGACCTGGCCCACGAGCCGCTGGTCGACCAAGCGGACTTCGACCGTGTCCAGCAACTGCTCACCAGCCGGGCCCGCACCGCCACCGCACCCAAGCGGGCGCACCGGTCCCGGCACCCGTACATCTTCAAGAGCCTGGTCTTCTGTGGCGTCTGCGGCCGCAAGATGCAAGGCCAGCACTCCCACGGCACGGCCTACTACCGCTGCCGGTTCCCTCTGGAGTATGCCCTGGCGAACAGGGTCGACCACCCCCGAAATGTGATCATGCGGGAGGAGACGCTGGTCAGCCCGCTCGACACCTGGCTCAACCAAGCGTTCGAGCCGCAGCACCGTCGCCACACCATCACCACCATCGTCGAGCAGGCCGCGGGATGCCTACCCGCAGCTCGGCCAGCCTCCATCGGTCCCACCATCGCCGAATGCGACGCGAAACTGGTGCGCTACCGCGCGGCCCTCGACGCTGGAGCTGACCCAGCCGTGGTCGCGGCGTGGATCGCCGACACCCAAGCCCAGCGCCAGCGCGCGCTCCAACAACGGGCCCAGCCAGCCCAACCCGCGCCGGACGAGATCGGTCACCTCACCGAAGCGCAGGTCATCGCGATCGTTGACGAGCTCGGCGACATGGTGACCGCCTTGCGCGACGCCGAGCCCGAACACAAGCTGGAGGTCTACCGAAACCTCGACCTCCGCCTGACCTACCATCCGACAACACAAACGGTGCGGGCAGAAATAGATCTTGCCGCGCACCGTTGGGATTCGGTTCGTGTCCGAGGGGGGACTTGAACCCCCACGCCCTATGCGGGCACTAGCACCTCAAGCTAGCGCGTCTGCCATTCCGCCACTCGGACATGCGTTCGGCCGGACGCGAGTCCGCCACCCGCCGCGTCGCACGGACGTCAACT
>WNGA01020549.1_pt1 | contig 26275 bp, 43 predicted proteins | sample 5400061 | NCBI WGS metagenome assembly WNGA01 (sample SAMN13153366, study PRJNA577476) | soil metagenome | isolation source: 100 cm soil or saprolite under grassland replicate 2 | place: USA:California | collected 2016-06-15 | reverse complement strand
AATCGACGAACAACGGCGCCAATATCCTGCTTGATCGCCCTCTTTGCCGCTCGTAGGCTTCCGCGACTTCGAACATCAGTTCTCCATTGGATTCTCACTCAGCTAATCTCTACCGAACCTAGCGCAGACAGTCTAACGCGGCGCTGAGCGGCTGGCGCTTGCGGGGTCGCGTTTATCGGGGCGTGTAATGCCGGCCCCGCTCAAGCGGCTTGTTAGTTCGCAGTATCATCGGAAGACGGCATCCAGACCACTGCCCCAGATGCGGGATCCGCCCGCAGAATGACGGCATTGGGCATGTTTTCCATCGTCAGCACCGCAGGTTTCCCGACGGCGGTCGCTAATTCACGCAGGAAGGAGATCAGAGAGGCCAGCCGTTCGGGCCCGGTCACCTCCTCCGGCCGCAAGTCGAACTCGATCTGCTCCCCGGTGAAGAAGTGGCACGCGACGTCGATCCCGCTCAGGTTGAAGTTCAGCAGGGGCGACGCACGCTCCCAGATCGGGAAGATGTCGGCCACCTGGCCCGGCAGATCGGCCGGCTGTCCATCGACCAGGAACTGCAGCGGCGCATAGCGCTCCCGCACGTGGTCCAGCGCCACTTGCCAGTCGGCTAGCGTCGCATCATGCACGTAGATGTCGCGCAGAGCACCGTCCGGCTTTAAGTCTCCGGCAACGATGCGCCAGTCCACCGGCGACTCCTTGTTGTTGAACGCCATTGGCCTTCCTGGCGAGCTAACGTCCGGCATGAGAGGCGCGCCGCGGCCGTAGGCGGCACGTCCCCTCAATGCCGTTGTTAGCCAGCTTTGCCACGGAGATGCTCCGACCGGATGTCATCAGGGATGGTACTCCTAAATTCCTCAGCATTGATGCCATGGCTCCAGGTATCGCTTAGGGTTGAAAAGAGGCGCCAGGGAAAAAAATAGGCGTCAACTACGACCTCGTCTCTCACGATCAAAACTCGCAAATCAAACGAGCAATCCTGATTCAGATATCGAGCAGAAACTTCGGAATGTATTGCTTGTGGATCGACCTGAAGCGGATCAGGATCTGTTGAGTAGACGCGGACTCGCGTATGGAAGGGGGATCGCTGCCCTAGCAGCGGCAGTCCGTGCAGCGCCACAAGTTCGTCCAAGTCGTGGCGTAGAGTCTTCTCTCGAAGTTCATCTAGCTGCCAGGTGCCGTCAACGTACCTGAGAACGCTCACTATCGTCAGTGCGAGTTTTCTTAGTTGAGCAGCGCTAATTTCGACGACGGGTCCTACGACGTTGTTCCTCGAACTGGATACACGGATCGCACCGTCTGCGGCGGTAAAGTACTTGTCATGAATGATTGTACCGCGGAGCGGTTCGAGCGTGCGAGAAAGGCCCACGATACGGTCCGTTAGCCAGGGTCGCGACGCAAGCAATGGTGGAAAAGTGGGTGAACGCCCCAACTGCCGCTGCTTCTCCTGAAAACGAAACGTAGAAGCGATTCCGTTTGCTTCAAGGATCCATTCAAGGAGCATGTCAAGAAGCTTAAAGGTCGAAACGAAGACAAGAGGGGCGCCTGCGTTAAGAAAGCCGGGCCGCCAATCCCCGAGGACAATGTTGGCGCGCCCATGCGCAAAAAACTGGGCTTTCGATCTATCGACCGGGTACACGACTGCGTCAGGCCAGGTTGGGAAGAGCTCCTGTTCTGCAATTGCGTACACGGCCTCCAGGAGCCAAGTCTCGTATTCCGTTCGTTCGGAAAGGCCCAGCAACGCCCTTGAGTCAAAGATCGGCGGCGAATTCACGGTCTGCAGCAGCTCCGACCCGGCTAACGTTTAAGGCTGAGCAGTCGAGGCCTGCGAGCAAAGCGAGCAGTCCGAAGATCCGTCTCAAGCCGCATGTTAGGCGTCCGCGTCACGTGTCGCCTCGCGAAGCGCTGCTCGCGCCAGAATTCGAGTGGAGTCCAGTGTAGGCAATGATGAGTCGGAATAGCTGATCAGTAAAGGAATCTCGGTACAACCAAGGACGACGGCTTCACAACGCGCCTGGGCAAGGCCACGAATTACTTCCTGAAAATATCGACGCGAACGTTCCTCGAAACGCCCGTAAACGAGTTCGTCAAATATGATTTCGTTTATCCGTTGGCGATCCGCAGCCTCCGGGACTTGGCTCTCGATTCCCTTCACCGATAGCTTCGCTTGATAGACGGGGCCTTCCATGAGGTAACGGGTGCCGAGGATACCCAGTCGTCTAAAACCTCGCTCTGCAGCGATCGTGGCGACTTCCTCTGCGATGTGCAACCAGGCGGCGGGCGAGTCACCACGGACCAGGTCGAGCGCCTGGTGGAGCGTGTTGTCGGGGCAGACCAAGAGTTCAGCGCCAACCGCAGCGAGTTTCTTGGCCGACGACAGCAACAGACGGCCCGCTTCTTCCCAGCGAGCACCTTCGACGTATCGCATGTATTCGGCTAGCGGAATGGTGTGCATTGTGACCTCTGGGTGAGAATGCGGTCCGAGCACCTTCGCCCCTTCTAAGCAGATCGTGCGGTAGCACAGCGCTGCACCCTCCGCGCTGACGGCGACGACTCCGATGTGCTTAGCTATTCTCATCCGTTTCTTCGACGTGCACGCCTAACGTACTGCTCAGCCGCGCGTATTCCGCGTCGGTCTGAAGCAGAGGTTTAGACCCAAATTCAGTTGTTTGTCTCGCGATTCACGGCACTGTTCCACGTACTGCCCAGGCTTTAGCGTTGAGCGTAAATGGTCCATCAGTTCGACTCCTAAAAAGATTCTGTCGCAGCCGCTCGCGCAGCGCCGTTCGATGATCCTGTGAAATTCGGCGGAGATAAGCTCCAGCAGGTCCCTGGCCCTCGGTGAGCGGTTGCCAAAAATCGTTGAATGAGTCGAAGCCGCAGGCGAAAACGATGTTTTTCACTTGGACGTCGTTGTGGCCGGCAGAAGCCCATAAAGATGTAAGTTCCTCTGCGGTGCCATAAGTGCCACTAAGTAGTTTAACGTTGGGATCAATTACAGCCGCAGCATCCGATAGCGCATCATTCAGTTCGTTTCCCCCGGTGGTGTCCCACATTGCAGTAGCGACGACTCCGCCTGGCCGCGTGACGCGCCGCATCTCCATCACGGCCTTGAGCGCATCGGGAATAAAGCTCATCACGAGCAGAGACAAACAGCGATCGAAGGAAGTATCAGGAAAACGAAGATTTTGTGCGTAATCGACGAACAACGGCGCCAATATCCTGCTTGATCGCCCTCTTTGCCGCTCGTAGGCTTCCGCGACTTCGAACATCAGTTCTCCATTGGATTCTCACTCAGCTAATCTCTACCGAACCTAGCGCAGACAGTCTAACGCTAAGCTCAGGCGTCGCTTCTTAGCGATCGGTCTGAAGCGCCGTGTTAGATGGCTCGTGCCGCAACAAGAACGCGGCGACTATCAGACAACTCCGCCGGTCGTGATGTCGCCCAACGTTTCAAGCGGCTCGCTTCAGCTTCTCCCATCTCTTCTCTCAGTTCGGCAATCCGGTTCAAAATGCCCTCGAATACTTGCCGCATCCGGCGCTCCCATTCGGGCGTCTCCTCATAGAGTTCGATTTGAAACCCCGAAAGGTCCAGAAATGGTCGATAGTCTAGAACCGGATCGAGTCCCAACGATACGCTAGGCCGGCGTATTTCCCAACTCGTAAAAACAAAAAGATGTCCATGTTTGAGAATGCGCGCGACTTCCCGACAAGCCGCGAACCGGGCCGGTGCAAACAGGAGCGCGTCAGCACTCATGACTCCCTCCATTGCATGATCAGGAAGCCCAGTTGCGGCAAATTCGCCCTGATGGAATCTCACTCGGCCTTCTAAAGCAGTCCCGGAGACTCGGCTTGTCGCGTGCTGGATCGCGAGAGGCGAGATGTCGATTCCGACGAGGCTCGCTCCAGTCCGTTTAGCCACCCAAAGACCAGGACCGCCGCGGCCACAGCCGAGATCAGCAAACGTGTCGCTTCGATTCAAATCTAACAGCTCGGCAATCCTGTTGAGGTCCGTAACGGTCATGAAGCTTGATGGGTCGGCGTCATTGGGATAATCGTCACCGTAGACTGAAGACCAAATCTGTCTGAGAACGCCGCCCTTTGTCTTAGTCGTGAACCAGCCATCGAACTGTCCGCTTCGATTCTCGCGCTGCTCACTCATAGGCTCATGATCCTCCGCACTGCCTAACATTTTATTACTTAAGAGGCGCACGGCGTCGCGTCCTTCTCAACCCGATGTTACGCTTGACCTCAGCGAAGGGCTCCAGGATAGCGCGCGGCCAACTCGCGCATGAAGCCTGTCTGCTCAAGCTCATCGATAAAGCGGTTACTATAGAACTCCTGCGGATTTCCACCGCGTGCGCGTGGGTTTTGATCTGCGAGCGCTTCAAGGACATTGCGAACCGCCGCGACGGTGGTCCGAGGAACTAACCGCAAAACCTTCCTGTTGATTTGATAGGTCTCTTCCAAAACGTTTCGGTCTGTTAAGCGCGCGTATTTCTCGAGTGCACGAAGGGAACCCTCCCGGTTCGACTTGAAGGCCCAGATTCCTTCAACGAGGGCGCGGATTAATCGGCGCGTTGCTTCATCACGAGCGCTCACGTAACGCGCTGTGCTCATGAGAACTGCAGCGGCAAACTCAGTATCAGTCTGGCTGAAGTCAATGAGTTCGACCATCCCTTGGCGCTTAGCCTCTGTGGAGAAAGGTGTGCCCAAGACGGCGGCCTGCACGGAGCCTGCCTTCAGGGCTGCAAAAGTCTCCGGTTGCCCTCCGAACTGGACGATCGCAACGTCTTTGACGGGAACCAGGTGCCACCCCTTAAGGGCAATCCGAGCAGCGAAATCCGGGGGCGTTCCAAACCGCGTGATTCCGATGCGCTTGCCTCTGAGGTCGCTCGGTTGCTGAATCGGCAGTTGGGCCAGGAAGGAAAAGGCGAACGCAGTGCTGTAGGTAACCAGTATGAGCGTATCCGCCCCACCAAGGCGAGCCTGGATGGATGGAACGCTGCCTCCGATCGTAAAGTCGGTCTCCCCGGCGAGCATGGCCTGGTAAGCAATTGTCGCCGCCATGTATATCGGGCTGGACTGGACGCCGTGTCGCTCGAATAAATCTAACTCCTTTGCCATCCAGAGCGGCAACATCGCACCCGTTAGGGCAGCGTAACTCAGCCGAATCGGCAGCGGCTGCGCTTCGGCCGTGCTGAGACGGCCACTAATGGCAATCAAAATTGAAAGAATCCCAAAGGTTTTTTTCATGGATTCTCCCTTGGGCTTTTAGCAGCCCAGTTCGACGCCGGAAAATGGCCTCTCGTTATTGCTTTAGCTCGGTCGCCTCAACAAGAAACAAAAATGGGCCAGTCTAACGCTTACGCTCAGCCGACGCGTTTCTCAGCGATCGGTCTGAAGCGAATGGTTAGCCTCCGACCTTTACGACTTCGCCACGACATGGTCGCGAAGCCAAAGCGTAAATGCTTCCCGATCCATCTCGCCAGAGGCCACCTGCAATATCACTCTTTCTTGTTCATCCACCAGCGACTGAATTTCACAACCATTTAGAAACAGAAAAACCTCCATAGCTGCATGTCCAGTGCGTTTGTTACCGTCCAAGAATGGATGGTTCTGGATAAGCGAATAGCCAAGCGCTGCGGCCTTGTCCACTACAGACGGGTACAACTCCTTCCCCCGAATGTCATGCGTGACTGCGCCAGCGCTGACTCCAAACCGCCCAGATTGAGGATACCCAAGGCTCCTCCAGACTGGCCGATGATTCGGCGATGCAGTTCGAGCGCTTCACTTAAGGTTAGATAGCGCACTAGGCGAGGCGCCGATAAAGTTCGGCGTTTTTATGAAGGATGTAGTCGGCCGCCTGCTGAAACGACTCTTCGGGCCGCGTCAGTAGCTCCTCGATGCTGACGCGAGCCAGGTCCTCCGGCTTTATGTTGAAGCGGTCGGCAATCTCCCGCAACTTGGCGAGGCGGTCATCAGAAAGTGTGATCGTGAGCGTGCTCATAGAATCACCCTGAGCGTAAGATTATCATCAGGATGAGAAAAATACCATTCGCTGGCGATCATTCGTGCAAAGCACGACCTGTCAGGCTAACGTGAAGGCTGAGCAGGAACGGCCCGCGAGCGTCGCGAGCGGGTCCGAAGATCCGTTTCAAGCCGCATGTTATGCGTCAATCTTCCCACTGCCGGTCTACTCTAGTCCTCGGCCTTTAGCGCTCTCGTTCAAAACAGAGAGTGCCTACGATTTTTTTGCCAGGAAGGACGGCGCTGGCAATTTCAGGAGTGCGGATATCGAGCTTGTCGCCCTCAACTCTGAAGAATCTTGTCTGATCTTGGTTTGCCCCGGTGTAGACCTCGTTCGAGGACATATCGACTCTGGTGGTTATCTTGTTTCCGTCAATCCTGTACTTCCCTGAGTACGCAAGCATCGAATCGAGCAGCGCAGCCTTCTCGTCAGTTGTCTTCGGAGACTGGCGGTTTGCCGCCGTGATAATGACGATCCAATGCCCTTCCGGGGTAATAACCAATCTACCTTTCGGATTAGGACCGTAGGGCTCTCGGCTATCTTCGCCAATAACCTGAGTGACCCACGAGGTCAGTTTCCAGGTACCAACCAGTTGTGTCGCTACTTCATCCGCTGATGACACTACCGATGCCATTTTCGATTCCTCCCAATTGATTGGGCATTCAATCTGATCGACGCTTACGTGGAGCTATTGAACGGCATGTCGCATGTACACCACACAGGAGACAAGGTGGCCGGTAACGTAGGTTCAATGTAAAAGGCCACGCTCCTCAACTTAGCACGCATAACGCCGGCGCTCAGCGGCGTGCGAAGCGCGGCCGATGCAGCGCGCTTTATGCCTTGTCGTCCACTTTGGACGGCATGATTCCTGCCATCGCCGGTTTCTCGCGCTCGCACGCCCTCAGCAACGTCCCGAAACTTGCGCAGGGGTTCGAGAGGAGGTTGGCTCACGGAGTGCGCGAAGCCGTATACGCGGCAATCGATACCATATCATCAACGGTCAACTTGGCGACGCTCTCTTTCATCTGCGGGCTTAACAGCCCTGCGCGGGCGCCGCTCTGGAAGTCGTACAGCTGGCGCACGGCATAGCTCGGTGAGCGACCCGCCAGCGGCGGCACGTCCCCGAAGCCTTTCAGGTCCTGGCCATGGCAGGTTCCGCACGGGACTGTCCTGCCCCCGCCAGTGGTGACCAATAACTCGCCCCTCTTTATGCTGCCGACCGGCACGTATGCGATGAATCCAGACCTTGGATCGCGAAGGGTGGTCCGTGCCACGTCTTCCGCAACCTCGATGATGCGCTGACCGATCGGCTCCGTCCCTTCTCCCGGTAACGCAACAAGCATCGAACCCGCCACGTGAGTCTTCGGCACGGCGTCCGTTTCGACGACCCTGATCCAGGACTTGTACTTGAGGCTGGCAAAGTACTCGGCGGAAATTTTTACGTCCTCCTCGGTGGCACTCTTTGCGTTGGCGACCATCAACGCCGGCGGTCTCATGTTAGGTTCCGAGCTTCTTCGCAGGCCGTTCTTGTAATCGGCCATTTGCTGCGCAATGTAACGAGCAGGCAGACCGGCCAGACTCGAGTTTTCGGGACGGCCCTGTCCATTCGGATAATGGCAGTAACCGCAAGCAAACGTGTCCGGTTTTCTGCCGCGACCGACGACTCCAGGCATCGGCGGGTGATCACCGGGATGCCAGTCAGGCGCGACATGTAGGTCGCGAATCTGAGTGAGCGTGAAAGCCGCGGTGCTTCCCGGGACGCGCCTCGGGACGCCATCATCTGGCGGCAGTTTGACGGGAGGCTGAATCGGGTACGCCCATGGCGGAGGTGGTTGTTGCGACGCTAGAGGTGCTGGGGCTTCGTCTTTCTGAGTCTGAGCACAGGCCAGTACAGTAAGGCACGTAATCACTGCTGCAGCGACCAAAGGCTTGTAGTTGGGCCAGCGGCAAGCGGCATCAATCGTGGCTGGTCTGCGTCCCATCAGTTCCTCCTGTGGCATAACGTTATGTCGCTGAGCCGTCATAAAGAATATAGCAGCAAAATACCATGCCCGACTATCGGCTCCAGCGGCGGGTTAGACGATGCCTTGGACAGGCATCTCTTCGACGCTGCGCGCATAGAAACTAAATCCCGGCGTATTCTCGAAGCACGAGACCTCGATTGAGATGTCCTCAAGTTGCCTGCGTGATACATCTAGGATTTGACGGCCGAGGTAGGTGTCAGGGGAAAAGCCCGCCTGCACGTGAAAATCGCGTGGAGACCAGAAACGAAGTCGGCGCGTCGCGGGTCCCTTGGCCAAGACCATGTCGATGAAAGGCTCTCCGCCGTCGGGAGCTTCGATAACATAGCGTAGCTCTGTCAGTCGATATTCGTAGGGTCTCTCGATTATAGAATGATCTGGTTCAGCAGTTGTGACGCCCATCAGCGGAATCTCTTTTTGACATCTAACGTTGTGGCTGAGAGGCGCGTCTCTCAGCGTCCTTCTCAACCCAAAAGTTAGCCATCAGCTGCGAGATTGCCACCGTCGCGGGTCCCGCCGTCCATGCATGCAAGCCACCACAATGATCTGATCGTCAATAACTCGGTAGAAAAGGCTGTACGGGAAACGACGCAAATTTACACGACGTGTCTGACGGTAAACAATAGGAAACCGTTCAGGGTATGCAACCAGGGATTCAATGACGCTACTCACGGCTGCAAGAAACTCGTCACCAAGACCGGCTCGTTGATCCTCGTACCATCGGTAGGCATCTTCAACGTCCGCGGCGGCAGCAGGCCGGAAGATCGGTGGCTTCACTCAGACCGAGAGCGGATCTGCTGCAGGACTTGGTCCCAAGGAATACCCTCAGGTCCTGAGCGTTCGAGATCGTCAAGTCGCCGGTCAAGCTCCTCGCGCTGCGCGTTGGTCAGTGGAACAATTCCCGGCTTCTCGTTGAGGCTGTCCCATAGTTCCTCAATCAGACGCAGACGCTCTTCAGGACTCATCTCGCCGATGTTTAGCGCGGGCTTGCTCATAAACCCCAATATGCCACGTTTACAGTTTCTCTGCCACGCCTGCCCGCTATCCCTTTGGCTAACGCTTTCGCTGAGCGGACGGCGAGCTGAGGGCAGCGATCGGTTGATTTAGTACGTCAGTCTCAAACGGCACTGTCTACTCCAATCCTCCAAGCTGTTCGCCGATTCGCTCTAGCGAATTGTTAGACAGGACTCCTATTGCCCACATATAGACGTGATCGGCACTTTGGATCGTGCAACAATTCCACCAACTGCGGCTAACCCTATTATAGCAGTGACGAACCACCGAACCTGCGCGGCCGTATTGGTTCTTTCAAGTAAGGCCCCGCTCGGAATTGCTGGTGCCACACGAGACAGCAGATTGGCTCCTTCCTCGCTCCAGACCCATCGTAGCAGCATGATCCACGCCACGGAGGTAACCAACCACGTAGCCACACTTGCGAGTGAGTTAGGTGGAAACGAGGTTAAACAGAGGGGGCTCGATTCACCACTAAACCACATAATAGCCTGGAAAAGACCGCAAAATATGGCGAGAGAAATAACAGCGCCACGCGTGAAGCGCCGACGCTCGTTGTCAGTAAGGCGTCCAGCGATAATAAGATGCCCCGCCCGTCGATAGCAAATCGCCACATTTACAAGCATTACTCCAAAACACACGAGCCAGAAGTAAGGAAGTAGCAAGTTCACGATAAACTTTCCGTGTTTTGTCTAACTTGAAAGCTGTGCGGCCGAACGCTGCAGGCGGACGGGCCGAACGAGCATGTGGTTAGGCCTTCTCAACGGAGGAAAACAACCGGAGCTTCAACGATACGAACTGCGCTATGTCGGGCGGAATGTGGCGACTTGATGCGGTAAATATGTCAGCAACACGCCGAGCGTCGAAGTGTCCGTCGGCGACAAGAATCGGTGTGGCCTTGTATCGGGGGCTGATGTCGATCGGCGCATCGGAGTCGTCGTACCAAACAATGAGGTCCATATCGTCCGAAGAAAACCAGCGACGCCGTGGATCTCCCGGAACTTGGCGAACGTGAATTATCTCAACCAACTCGTCCATGTCATCAGGGCCTAACGCATCCGATCACTTGCCGCCGCCCAACCGTGTCCTTTCGGATTCACTCCAAACCGCAAGCAGCGGCGGTCAAGTGGAACGGACAGTTAGGTTGTGCCCTTCCCTTGGGGCGTGTCTCCGTTGCGTGAATCACGAAAGGCCACCGCCGCTCTCACATACGCCGTGATCAATGGATGCGACCTTTCAGGACTCGACGAGAGCTGCGGCAGGAACAAGGTGGCGATAAAAAATCGATGGTTCGTTAGCTCGATCACTCGTGCCTCTCCTTCTTGATCAACTCCCGTGCAGCGGAGCGCTCCACTCAGCACCTGCGCTCGGTAGATCGGATTGAGACCGAAGTTGCAGCGAAACTGCTCCGTTGCCTCTTCCATGCCATACGCTCGGTGTACCTGCGTCCCTTTCGTGAGTCGTATCGTCTGGGTCTGCCCTACCAGCGAGCAGACCAAGCGGTGGATGAGGGGGATTGGGGCGTGCGGTGTGATTTCTTCATGGTCCGCATCCTGCAACTTGCAGACGTGTCGGGCATACTCTACCAGAGCATGTTGGAACCCGCCTCAGGTGCCAACAAAGGGTCTCCCCTGCTCACGGGCAAAGCGAATCCCGCATAAGGCCCCTCCCATGCTCGCATACGGGCTGCCCGGAGCGGCCCATAACGCATCAAAAGGGCTGAGGAGTTGATGCACTCTTCCCGTACTCAGTTCGCTGGTGGGAAGCCACGATACCCTGGCAGCTATGCCGACTGCATGGGCAGCGTGGTGTAACGCCTTGCTCGTGGCCCGGTGCTCGGATGCAGGATCGAAATCACCAATAATCCCTACAGTGACAATACTGTTTGTTCTTTCAAGCTGATTCATCTCAGCTTCGTTTGCTGGAGCAACCTTAACGTAATGGCGTTCACCCGCGGCTGCTGCTCTTGATGGCACCAGCGGTCGTCGGGTGAAACGCCTTGTTATCTGGCGTACGTTCGCGCTGCCAAAAGATCTTCATTTGAAACCTTGATTGCCTCGCCCAGAAGTGGTCCTAAATGCTTCTCGTAGACGTCAATTCCTGGATTGCTGCCCTGATCTGGACGAATCACCTCAATTTCAAAAACCCGACCAATGCCCTCGATTGTGTCAAGATGGAAAACGGCATTCCCATCTTGCCATTCCTCACGCTCTTTTCGAACGACCGCCCGAGTTGGCAATATTGCGGCAATGATATCTTTGATCCGCGGGTCGTTTAGTTCGAAGAGCTGAAAGTCGTTGGGTGAATAGTCAGGTTGATCCCTGTCGTAAAGATAGACAAACTGCTTTTCATTCTCAATTCGCAATTTGACGCGGCGTGATTCGTTGCCAGGTACCAGAAAAACGTAGTCGATTTGGCAACAATTCCGCTGAAAAGAGACACCGAGCGTTCCAAGCGCGTGCCGAATGGGTCGAAAATCAGGACAAAACCGCTTCACCGCACGGACAACACGACGTTGATTCAGTGATGATGTAGTTGTCATTTTGTGTTGGTATGACTTCGACGGATAACGAATCAGGCTGAGAGGGCGAGACCAGCGAGCGCAGCGAGCGGGTCGAAGATCCTTCTCGAGCCGATTGTTATGCGACATTTCCCGCTCCGGCATCAGAGCTTCCGTCTGTAAAATTTTGGGAACTCGATTCCCGGTGGAAAGTCAGGAAACAGCGAGCGCACATTGGAATCGTTTACCCTCGACCCTTCCACGTAGGCCCAATTCTCCTGTCCTTTCTTCTTAATCCCGAGCTGAAAGTTGAGGCTCTCGATACGTTGGCCCTTAACCATGACGATCGTGAGGGTCGGAACGAACACAAAGAAGTTATCCTGCCCTTCGAAGAAGCGGGGCGCGTCAGGAAACGACAGCTTCTCAACACGCATCTCTCTTACGACCTTTAAGCTCTCCTTGAGTGTTTCACGTGTCTTTTGCTCGCCACCCATTAGCTCGATTATTCGAGGATGCGTATAGCGAAGCAGCGTGTCGACGTCACCCGAGTAGAGCGCATCATTGGCACGTCGAACGTCCTGTTGGACGACCGTTGCGTCTTGCGACTGGGGCGAAACGGCCAAGGCACCCACAGCCAACGCTATCGGCACTACCAGAGCTAGAGCGAGTAGATGCAACCTCATGTTTTTGTCGCATAACGCTATGCGGCTAAGCGGTGGCTAAAAAAGCTCGCCTTTTTGGCGAGCGTTTTTGACATCAGTCTTAAGCCGCGGGTTAGACCGCCTCAAATGAAAGAGCCTGCCACCATTAGGCTACAGAGCATCCAGAGAAACCAGCCGACTCGTCTCAAAATGACGGAGTACCTTGATCGCCAAAAACTAGCGACTAGAAGCAAGCCTGGCGTTGCAGTCAGAAGGACGACCGCTTCGACTGTGATTGGCCAGGGGCTATTCAATACGAGATAGAGAAGTGAAACGGGGCCGAGGAGGATAAGGGCGAATAGAAACAAAGCCGTTGCACTTACCTCAATGTGCTCATGGTTCATCACGAAGATTGTAAAGAGAATCGCTACAACTGTAATAGTCGCGACGTTGAGGAGTGAGATCGGCGCTTTGAAGCGAGTGTTTGGTTCCATCGTCTGGTCTAACGCGAAGGCTGAGCAGCCGAGGCCCGCGAGCTTTGTGAGCGGGTCCGAAGATCTCTCTCAAGCCGAATGTTAGGTGCTGTTTCCTTGTGGTTTCCCGCTCAATTGCTCTTGATTGTGCACACCCCGCCAACAAACTCCAACCTCGGTTCGGTCACAAACCTGCAGTCGGAAAGAATCTTTCGCTCTTCATTGATCTTCTTCGCAAGCTGATTGAACTCACTCACGAGCTGCTTCAGCCTATCTTCGTTCGTCTTCACCGTCGAGTAAACCAAATACCTTGCCGGGCCACCACACGGCTTTGAACCGAATGCAATCAACTTGCATTGCGATGGTTCGTTTGCGCTAGGTGTGCCGATTTCTTTTTCGATCACGCTATGCAGTTCTTTCAAACGCTCAGAATCATCCTGCTGGGCTGCATCGAGGTTCGAGCCGTTTAGACTGGAAGACAATAAACCCCAAGCACGAAAGCCTGTTAGACCTGCTGACAAGGTAAGCACAAATAAGGAAATATGAGCGACGCGACGCATGAATCATCAACTCCTTACGGTATCTCAACCCAAATATATGAGCCCTGAATTCCAAGCGACTCTTAAGGCAGACCTCTAGGCACCTTCGCCACGCGTTGGCCAAATAGATTTATGACCTTCCAACCAGTCGCAGAAACAAGAGTGATGTAGAGCGCGACGAAACCTAGCCACAGCAATACCCTTTCCACCGGGGAAAGATTGGCCCAGTAAGTCGCCGCCAATGGGCGTTTACGTAATGCGCTCCATCCGTGCTTCTTCCAGACGCATATTTGAACATAGGTCAGCGTGAGAACACTGACCGCAAAGGATCCGAGACAAAATATAAACCAAATACGCAGCATTTGGGAATGGGGCCGTCTAAACGCCAAGGCTGAACGGACGAGGCCAGCGAGCGTAGCGAGCGGGTCCGAAGATCCGGTTCAAGCCGCTAGTTAGCCGGGCTTGCGATATAGTCGGCGCACTATATCATTAAGCAGCCACTACTTTGTGCCCGTGAACACAAAACGGTTCAAGCAAAAGAACCATTCACCTTCCGCCGTACGCGAGCGGAGATCCTGTTCCCAGGCAGCAACATCGGGAGCAGGCACGCCGTGTTTGAGGGCTGAGTCACGGGTGATACCGATAACACTGGCTCCGTAAGAACTCGGATCACAGCGCGTTTCAATGATGGAGAGCATGGTCACATCGGCGACAGTTAAGCCCGCGGCGCGGAAAAGCTTATGCAAATCACGTGGGAGGTAAGCATGAGCAAATTGGTTCTCCGCACGAGCAGAAATCATACGGCGAGTAAAACGGGGTCTCTGGATTTCCATATGCACATGTCCCAATCCGATTCGAGTACCAGTAACCGACCGCCTTTCCGAAGCACTCGTGCTGCTTCCTCGATCGCCCGGGCGACGTTAGGAACAAAACAGTATACCTGGACAGCTACAACGAAATCGAAAGTCTCGTCAGGGAACTCTAGCGCGGTCGCATCACCAACTTGCACGTCAACAGCGTCGGCGAGTTCTTCTTTGACGGCCCGAGCCTTGGAGGCATCAACCGACTCAGGGCTCCTGTCAATGGCGACGATCCGGCCTTCAGGTGCTACTTCTCTGGCAAGTTCACAGGCAAGGTGACCAGGCCCGCAACCAACATCAAGGCCAAATTCGCGTGGACGAGCCGCGACGGCCGCGCGAAACCGTCGTCGTTGATCTACGATCTGCGGAGTTGAATAAGCTTTATCTAGCCGAGCAATGTCCGCCGCGTCGAAGTTTGTCATGAGTCTCTTCCTGTCGTGATGGGCTAACGTTTTGGCTGAGAGGCGCGGTCCGCCGCGTCCTTCTCAACCCAATGATTAGCTGCGTAGCGCCGCTCACGGTAGGAGCTAAGCTACCATTCCAATCGTTCCCGCCAATAGCCTGGTTTTCGGCGATGATGGGCAAACGCAACAACCCAGAGATCCTCTCCGTGTTCGATGAAGACGATCGAGTAGGGAAACCGTTTAACAAAAATTCGCCGGGCACCGATGGATGGCGGAAGTTTGACAATTAGTGAGGCGGCCAAGTGGCGCCTTGAGCAGACGCTCCATACCCTCGTCGATTGCGGTTCGAAACCCTTGACCAAGACCAGCTCGCTGCTTCTCGTACCACTTTTCTGCCTCGATCAGTTCCTCCTCGGCCTCGTCGAGGACGATGAGGCGTTGGCTCATTCTCGACGCCGTTCGAGACGCTCGCGAACCTCCGACCAGGGTCGTCCCTTCGCTTCCCCCGACCGCACGCGCTCAACACGTCGCTGAATCTCGGCTGCCCACGCCGCTTCCACGGCGTCCTCAGGCTCGCCGTCCAAACTAGCGAGCAGCGCCGCGGCGAGCTCCGCGCGTTCCGTTGTGGAGAGCGTCATGGCGTTGTTTAGGATATCGTCTGTCGTCTTGCTCATAGCCAGATAATAATCCTCTGCCCTGCCGTTGTCTAGGAAAGCATCCAGACAGCTTCGTTCTCGGTTTCCATCAACGTTGACGCTTTCCTACTACACAGGTAACGTCCTGCTCAGCCGCGCGTATTCCGCGTCGGTCTGAAGTAGCGAGTTAGGCCCAACATTCAGACTGTCCTCCTTTTCTTTCCTTGGACCAAAATCTTACTTCTCAGTTAGGAAATAATAGTCCGCCGTGTAGGGTATCCGCGCGGTTGTCCCGACAGTAGATTGGGAACAACCGGTTTTAGGTGCTACGCCTCCCACAGTGTTGACGCGTTGTATGCTCGTGATTTTGCTGAACGAACCCTGCGAGCCGACAGACTTCGTCACAAGTAGCAACCAAGGTATGGCGTCGGCCTGCGGCGCATCGGCACTTTCCCTCACTGTACCCGCGATCTTGCTGCCATCGGTAGATTCCCAATGTGGACCGGCATAGTGTCTGCCAATTTTATTTCCGTTTGTATTAAACAGATCGGCCTCCGGAGCAACGAATGCCCATTCATAGGTGTTGGCTTGATCCTTTTTTGCTCGGCACTCATAGATTTGGACGCCTTTTGCGGGAATGATCATCGCTAGCGACTCGTTCGCACGAGGCTTGAGCTTATCCGGCACATTGACTGTAGGAGTAGTGTTTTGCAGACCCGTGCAGCCTGTGACGAGAAGAAACAGAGTAGAGGCAATGACTTCGCGATACATACTGTTCGCCTTTAGCAAAACATATTTACGTTGCCTAACCAGTGAGTGAACTGATCACGAAAGGTCGCCATCACGGCACCATTCTTACTTCGCCGCGAAGCAGTAGAATCGGCCCGCACCTCCGCCGGGAGCGGTATCAGCGCAGCTTCGACTCTCATGCGCCGAGTTCCACGAACCGGAGGCTCCCGCGGTATTGCCACCAAGCCCGATGCCGTCAACGTGACCCACTTGCGCCTGCATGTCGGGAGATTCTGACGTCCAGTCGTTGCAGGTTTTCCCGGGCACGACTCTACCTTCGGTTGTCGAGCCGGTCAGAATGTCGTGTTCGTTGGGTTTCGGCGACCCAGGCCAAGCACCCGGAACCGGTTGGCCCCGTTCGTCGACGAACAAAATCGGGTTTCCTTTGCGCTCGTGGAGGTCGGTGAGATCTTTGCCGACCATGAGGCCGTTGGCATTGAACCAGGGGCCGTTGCCGATTCGATCGCGCGCATTGGTGGGCTTATTGTTGTTGGCAGGATCGCGCTCCACACTCAGGTATGCGCGCCACGTCTTATCCCCTTGCCCCACGGCGGTCGCTAAAGTTTGGCAAATCTTATCCGCGCCAGCCAAGCCACCCAGATTGCCGGTTTTACTCTTGGCGCTCGTAACAAAAAAACCCATGCTCGGAGGTGGGGCGCCCGCGGCGTCAACAATCCGGTCCATACCGCTGGCGGCAACAACCGCCAGCGTCGCGATTGCAAGCAGCGAGTTATAAAATTTCATAAGATTCTCCTCTGTAAGATTAGGTTCGGTCCTGAGTTTCATGTTTGCAACTGCGCCGAATCTGGCGCTTCGCCGCAGCGCTGGGCCGTTTGCTCGAGTACAGCCTACTGAGCTGTATGCCTAACGCCAAGGCTGAGCAGGCACGGCCCGTGAGCTTTGCGAGCGGGTCCGAAGATCTGTCTCAAGCCGAAAGTTAGACATGGGCACCTTCCGTCACTTCAAGATTAAAAACTTGATGACTACGACGAGAACAACAAACCAAAATATCATCCCGATCCACATGCTGATTTCAGAAAATATGACAAATCGGCTCGGTGACTCGTCAGTGTAAAGATCCCAGCGCGGCTTGTGCTTGCCAAAGGTCAGAACGAACAAGATAATTTCGCCCGTCCAACAAAAGATCGCTCCGAAGACGACCTCGAAGAGAAATTCCAGTACGAGACTCATAGCGGTTCTTTTTGTCTAACGTTTCGGGTGAGAGGCGCGGTCCGGCGCGGCCTTCTCAACCCGATGGTTAGGCACCAGTTTCAATACTCTTCATTTGCTCTCGATCTATTTCAAGTGCACGCTTATATAGTCTAGATCCTTGGTGTCAATGTTCTCCGTTTGCCGGTTGTTTGACTCCAGGTAGACAACGTCTCCAGTCTTCCACACGGTCTCCTCCGTTTTGCCGTCCGGGTAATGAAACCGAACCTTTGCGCCCTGTATGATATACAATACGCGATCAGGCCGCTCCTTCATTACTCCTTTGTCTCCAGGCTTTGAGACCATGCGGACTACATCAACCCGTTCGTTCTCTAGTAGTCTAGTAACAGTGGTCCGATTCATTTGATTCCTCCGTTCCTGCAAGGCTGACGCCGGCGCGTGCGGGCTGGCGGTACAGATTACGAAACCCGCCGCTTTCGTCTCGGGTTTTTGCTTTCAGATGCTTGGAAGGATTCATTCATTCGATCAATATTCCTGGACGGCTTTAGGATCTGGGATCGCATGATGCTCGGTACTAGAAGATTTGGCTAACGCGATACCGCTGAGCCGTTATCAAGAAAACAAATCTCACATACCATAATCGATCATCGGCTCCAGCGGCGGCGGGTTAGGCAGCACGTGGCGAGAACGCCTCCCGCGTATGCATCTTTACGCTGCATCGTCGGAACCCCCTCGCCGAGCAGCGAAACCAATCGCCCGCGTAAAGGTTGGCGGCTCCGGGATGGGCATTGCTAGCGCGGCTGCCGGCGGGTGAGGACCAAGATCGCCACCACCTCCTAAGCGAAAATGCCACCGTGCCTTGGTCCATAAGCGTGCGGCCCTTCGCGGGCGTCCTCGGACATTATGGTAAACGGCGAGGCGCTGGTAACGATCGCTGAGGTATTGGTGTACCTCTCGCCGAACACTGCCGGTACCACTGGCGGTAGCCACCCACAGAAGAGCCCGGGTCGACACGAGATCTACGCGAAGGTCCCATGCAGACGGTTGCTCGATGTTCTCCATACTGTTGACCCTTGCTGCCTAACGCAAAGGCTGAGAAGCTACGGTCCGCGAGCACTGCGAGCGGGGCCGTGTGTCTTTCTCAAGCCGATCGTTATGCCAAACTTGGCGAAAAATCACCTTCGAACATATCGTGACAATACCCGTCCGCGGGTCGAAGGGATACATTCGTAAAGCCTTGCTCTTCGATAAACTTCGCGCCGCTCTCGGAGACTAGTATGATTCCGCTCAAATTGATTGGGTAAAAAAAATCTTCGCCTTCCCAAGTTCCGTCCTCAAAATGCAGGCCCTCGAAGCGCTCGGCCGTTCCACCTTTTCCTCCTCCACCTGGCCCGCACTTGCGACAATAATCGGATTGAGGCAATTTCCACCACTTTGTAACCGAAAGATCATAGTTGATTCGCGCACGGCTATGCACAACATCGACTCCAAATAGCGATGGCTTGGTATACTCCTTTTTTCTTGCACCCATTTGGACGACTTCAAGCGGATGAAATTCTTTTATCCCGGTAAGGGTGGATTTCTCGTACAAGAGCTTAAATCTTTCTGACACAACAAAGCTAAATGGTCCATCGAGAAAATCCCCGATCTTTCGAGGCTGCTTTATCGCGACGCGGTGAGGCGGCAACCAGCTGCGCATGCCTATAGCTCCACCGCAATGCGGGCAAGTCGGACAATCGTCCGATGTGCGATACTCTTCTGGCTTTCGATAAAATGGTTCAGACCAGGCAAACTTGTATTGAGTTCCGCTCCCAATTTCCAGCACAAAGAAGCGATTCACCACGATTCTCTAAAGTCGACAGGATGCTCCGTTGTTAACATGCATAACGCCCGCGCTCAGCCGCGCCGTGCGCAGCGAGGGAACCCCTGGAGCCGCATCGCGACGACAGGGGTGTCGGCTGCAGCGCGTTGTTAGAACTCATCTTGTGTATTGCCACTAGCTCAAACCCGCAACGATAAACAGCCCCAATACGCAGGCGAGACTAGAGACCTGGGCGGATGTGCGCAGTTTATCTTTGTTGGTCAGATAAAACGCCATGTGGGCCAGCCGGGCCAGAACCCAAACAGACGCCAAGACGTCTATCTGGATCTGAGGGGCATGCGCTAGGTGCGCGATGATTACTCCTGCCGCAAAGCCGGGGAGTGACTCGAAAGCATTGAGATGAGCGTCCCACGCTCGCTTGGCCAAGCCCTCGATACGATTTGGGAAGTCACGAGGATTGCGGTTGTCTCGTAACCTTTGCCCACTCGGCCCTCTGCCTCTGTTCCGTGCGATGCCGAAGCAGACATAGGGCAGCAACACCGCCACGAACACGCACCAAAAGGCGATCGTCATCGCCGCACGCTCTCCTGCTCAGTTGTTCCGATGAGTTCTAACGCCATGCCGCTAAGCTGCGCGGGCAGCTTAAGCGGCGGGTTATGTGGCAGAGCCAGTGAGATTATGCTTTGCAGAAACCCACTGCTCGGCTAGAGCTTTGAGCGCAGGTCCTGACTCGGACCAGTTATGAAGAATCGCTGGGTCAAAGTCTGCACCGTTTGGCCAAACAAGCGTGTGAATCTCTGGATCGATGCGAACCTGATCAAAAAGTGTGGGCTCTTGCAGAGGACCGTACAGTTCCCCCTTCAAGACAGGACGGAAATCGATAATTTGGGACGTGCCATCGTCAAACTGCACCCGCAGGGTGAACGGCGCTACTTTCTGGAACGAGGAAACCCGATAAATCTCATGACCCATATGGTGGACCCTCTCACTTTAACGGTTCAATCTTAATGGGCGGACGACCCTGTTGCAACGTCTGCCAGTTCGACAATAACTCTTCCTGATGAAGCTCTGCCCAGGCCAGAACAAGACGTTCCTGCCGTCTTGGAAGAAAACCAGCCAAACGCTCGATCTTCGCGATATCATAGATTCCCACATCGTCCTGATAATACGCGTGGAAGTGAGGCATATGATGCTGTCCTCCTGCCTCGACGAACATGCGAACGATAATCCCGAAGAATCTAGAGACCTCTGGCATTACTTATCAGTTCATAGACCACATAACGTTCGGCTGAGCGGACAAAGGCCCGCGAGCGAAGCGAGTGGGTCCAAAGATCCGTCTCAAGCCGGATGTTATCCATGCTTCCTACCGTCGTCCCAGGAATGAGGAAAAGCTCCTCGTCACACCAGATTTCCGTACCGACAGAGACATCCGCTCTGCTGAGAGATTTGAACATGCAGCCCCACCGCAAAACGGCGGGCGGAGGATACAGGAACTCGGTCGCCAGGTCAGCATGACCGGAAGTTTGCCACCGTCCGGTTTCAGCTCGACTTGAATATCACCAGGCCCCCTGACTTCGTCGATCGGTGGTGCAGGAACAACGACCAAGCCGCGGCTCTCAATAAGGAATGTATCCTCTACAGTCAATAGGCGTCTCATCGTCGGTCTGGATAACAAGACCAAGTTAACCGGCCCACCGCCACTGACGCTTGCGAAGTAGAAGGCCCGTACCGGCGGGTCCGGTTGAACGCGTGGTTAGGCCACACGCGATTGCTTTACTTGACCGGGATTGCGAGCGGCTGGCCCTTTTCGGTGATGAGCGTCGTGACGAGCTTCAAAGGCTTGGTCTGGCTGAGATTGATGCCCTCGTGCACATAGGTCGGCTTGGCCGGATCTGACTGGAAATAGACCCCGACTCCGGGCTTCAAATCCACGGGCGGCTTGCCCGCCTCCTCGATTCTTCCCTCGCCCTCCAGCACATAAATGAACTCCTGTCCCGGGTGGTAGTGCTTGCCAGTCCTCCCTCCGGGCTTGAGCTCGAAGACGAATACCGTCACCTCTTTCGTCGGGTCTGCCTCCAGGGGCTGCTTGAGAATCACGGTGCGCGTAACGCCCTCCTGCGCGAATGCCTGGCCGGCCGCCCTCCTGCGCGAATGCCTGGCCGGCGATCGAGACCACAATGACGGCACCGAGCGTGAAGGCAACGATCCGACTTCTGTTCGTCTGCATGCTTTCCTCCTTTTCTATCGCTTTTCCGCATCCTCGTGTGGCCTAACGTCCACGATGACCGGCGCGCACTGCTTTTGGGCGCGTCTGAGTCGATCGTGTGGTTAGGCGCTTAGTTGCTCGATGTGTGCTTCGCATACGCAGTCGCCGGGCACCTACTTGACGTGATCGCTAGTGTTCGCCGATAAGTTCGAAGCCGGCAGCTTTCCAGCGTGCGCCGTTCGTCGGGTCCGACATGAAATTGACGAAGGCCAGAGCGGCTTCGGGTATGGCACTGTCAGCCGGAACGGCCGCGCCATAAACAACAAAGCTCTGAAAAGGAGGGGGTAACAATCCCACCAGCGTGATGCCTTTGGCCGTCTGCACTTCGCTGACGAGATAGAGCCCGAAGTCCGCCTCCCCCTTCGCGACCAACTCCGCCCCGCCCTCGATTGCGGCCTTGATGATCAGTTTTGGGCGCACCTCACCAGCGATACCGAGTTGCGCAATTGCGCGATCGAGGTGGCCGCCGACCGGGGTACTCGGATCGGACCATGCGAGTGCCCGGGCATTGAGCAGCATCTTGCGCACGGCTTCGGCTGTCGAGATATCTGGCGGCGTTGTGCCTTGACGGACAATGACCCCGATACCCACGCGGGCCAGCACGATGCGGCCTTCGGTGCGCAGCCGGAGGGTTTTCTCCGTCGCGGCGATCAAGGGAACCGGGAGCAAAATTACATCGGCCTTTTCGCCCGCCGCAAGTTTCCGCCGAATCTCGGTCACCAACTCGAAGGTGAACTCCAAATGGTGGCCGGTGGCCCGCTCGAATTCCGGGGCGAGATGCTGCAGGGCGGCCTGAGGAGCGCCGCCGCTGAATACGCGGATATCCGCTGACCTTGCGTTGTCAGTGAGCAACATGATCGCAAACGCCGGCCCCACGATAAACCGCACCCCGAGCAGTACGTATTCCAGCACTAAATGTTGAACCTTCACCAGATCTCCTCAGCGCCTAACGTTACGGTAACTCGCGCGCGATGTTCTTTCGCGCGTCGGTGTTGACCGTATTGTTAGCGAGCGATCCAATGCATTCTTCACGCAGTTGCCATGCGCGCTCAAAGCCGAGACCAACCTTTGCGGCCCATCGAGCAATTGCCTCTCGATGGTATGCCAGTTTCACTGAGGATAGGTCGTGCAGTGCAACCGGTCGCTCGTCGATCAAAGAATCAAAGGGAGATGACTGGCCAGACGCTAGCCCGGTAAAGTCGTATCTCCGACTCTGATATGTTAAATAGCAGTGAGCTTCAGGGATCGCATCCACGCGGGCGGCGGCCAAAACGGCGCCGACACCCGGTGTATTGCACTCCGACATTTCGTAAAGCCCGATTGTCAACGAAACGTCTGTACGACCGCACTCGTGCGCCAATGCCGCAAGGAATTGGTGTTTCGAACTACAAGTGCCTCTTCGTTCGCGGAGGATGGCCGATTGATCGTCATCGTATGCCACTCGGCCGTAAGGAAGGGCGCGAATAACCTCCACTACATCCGCAAAGCTCTTAAGACCCCATGCTCGAACCGCTGAGGACAGCGGCCCGCTACCAGTAAGCGGAAAGTCCAATTTTGCACGTTCGTCGGTCGTCATTGCTCGCTAACGCTCCCGGTGAGCTGCGGCCCACAGGAGAAAACGCCGGGAATACCCCACAAAGCCTGCGCTGTGGGCCGTCAGCTCCAGTGGGTTGTTAGGCTGGGGGTACCCTGTGGGCCGCGGATGGATGCTTCCTCTCCTGCGCTCCCACCCCCTGATTCGCTCCCGCCGCACACTGCCCCACCCCACGCTGCGCCCTTGCCCATGTCTACTTGATCACCTCGTCCGCCCGAATCAGGACGGCCTGAGGGATCGTCAGCCCCAGGGCCTTGGCGGTCTTGAGGTTGATGACCAACTCGAATTTCATCGGCTGCTCCACGGGCAGGTCCCCAGGCTTCGCCCCCCGAAAGATCTTGTCTACGAAGGCCGACGCGCGGTAGTACAGGTGAGGATAGCTCACTCCGTAGGAGATCAGTCCGCCGGCGTCGACGAACTCTCTTGATGGATACATCGTAGGCAGCCGATGCTTCGTCGCAAGTTTGGTGATGGACTGAAGACTCGCTTGTGTCACCCCGTCCGGCCCCACGACAAGCGCGTCAGCACGAGATCTGATGGCGGCATCGAACAAGGGTCCGATTTCCTCAGACTTCCGCACGTCAAGGAGCTGAGGCTCGATGCCCAGGGAGCGGGCCGCCGTCTCGATCTCTTTCCACTGAGGCGGGAACAAAGGGTTGCCCATGTTCAGCAGGGCCGCAATTCGTTTGATGCCAGGAAGCATCTCCCGGAGCAGCTCGACCCGCTTCCCGGAGAGTTCGGTGGCAAACGCGCTGAGCCCTGTGACATTTCCGCCTGGTCGTGCCAAGTTGGCAACGATGCCGAGCCCCAGAGGTTCGCCAATCGCTGCCATGACTACGGGAATGGATCCGGCGGCATTCTTGGCGGCCAGGGCAGCCGGGGTCCCTCGTGTGACAAGCACGTCAACCTGCAGACGAACCAGCTCGGTTGCCAACGCCGGGAACCGACTGGCGTCGCCGTCGGCCGATCGATATTCGATGACGAGGTTCTGCCCCTCAATGTATCCCAGGGCACGTAAACCGTGTCGGAAGGCATCAAAGTTGGCAGCGTTCAGTACCAGCGAGATCGTCTCCAGCACGCCGACGCGATAGACCCTCTTCACCTGCTGCGCGTCGGCAGGGAACGGCATTGAGAGGCAAGAGAGGATCACGAGGAGGGTGACCAGCCTTCTACTAATTATCTCACTTTCTGTTGCCCGAACTCGCATTCGTCTCTCCCTCGCTTTGGATCCACTGCCTATCGACTGTCCGGTCGAAGCCTAACGCTTTGGGTGAGAGGCGCGGTCTGCCGCGACCGTCTCAACCCAATGGTTAGCCGGTCTCATTCCAACGGCGCTATCTTCTGCAGCTCCTGTCGCGCGCGTGCCCTACCCCAGTCGGCGAGAAGCTCCTGCTGATGAAGCGTCGCCCACTCGATCACAAGGCCTGTTACGCGAGGTGGCAACCGTCCAGAAAACACTGCCAGAGTGCGAATATCGATCAACGCAAGGTCACCGCCATATTCCGCATGAAAGTGCGGCGGGTTGTGATCGTCGAAGAACATCTTGATGACGATGCCGAAGAAACGGCTGATCTCAGGCATGGGGGGGCTGGTCGCGTAGTGCGGGAAAAATGTCTTCTGGATTCTTACCCGTTATCTTGAGGTAGAGCGCATCCGGGCATAGATCAACCTGTTCGCCCCAAACCAGTTCACCGGATGAACCGATACGAACCTGCTCGAAGACGAGTGGGTCGCTCCATACAGCAAACACACCTTTGCCGACCGCTTCAGAGAGGTCCACAGTTCCGGACACCCCGTCGTCAAATTCCAGCTCCAGATGATACCCGGGCAAGACCTTGACCTTGGAAATCCTTTTCATGGCTCAATTCCTCCACACCTTGCAATAGTACCAGGAATGAAGTTGGCCAGAAAGCACTCCACGCAATCGTGGCTAACGCGATGCCGCTGAGCCGCTATCAAATACAAAATTCATCATCACCAACCCTCGTGTCGGCTCAAGCGGCGGGTTAGACGGCGGACCATTGGCGCTCACTTGGAATTGTCCGGGCGACACAGTAGGCTCCGAGACACGCAAAAGTTGAAAGGGCAGCCATGAAGTGCGGTCTCGCAGAAAACCTCTTCTTGCGTTCTGCTGCTATAAACCATCATAGAGGCCGAGAACCATTTCGAACATGCCCGCTGCAAGTAACAGTGGACTCGTTAGCACGACGGCCAGGTACGCGAGCGCAAAAACTAGCCCCTGAAGCAACGCTGTTCGGGTGGCGCCGACCACTATCAAGGCCTAACAAACCATCCCAAACAGGAAACTATCACGATTGTGGGTAGCGAAATCCAGAGCATAAATCGATATCGTAGAAAGCAAAACGCGATGTAGAACACGGCGAACAAGCCAATCGCAACGTGTCACTTTCGAACTGATTCATCCATGCCACTCGGGATTAGCCGCCGAACGCCAAAGCTCACCTGCCGGGGCCGCTGCAAGAGCTTGTGTCGCGCGAAACCGTAATGCGGCCCCGGTCAGGTACAGCGCCTGGTTCGGCGGCAGCTAAAACACCGGGGACGTTGAAGCATCCCAAACGATCTCGCCCCGTAACAACCGAATGAAATTCTCTCCGACACGGCTGAACACCTCGGTCGGCATGTCCTTGGTGAACGCTGCGCCTGGCCCACCTACCCCAAACGAGTTGAGGAACGATAAGGATAGTATTCCTCCCTGGCTTTTGAGCCAGGCCAATGCTCGCTCCGCCCACAACGTCCGGATGCTGTCCGCCAGCTGCCCCGCCGTGGCGGAAAGGGGTGCCGCGTAACGTGAGGTTGAACTGACGCGACCATCAGGGCCGGGGCCCGACGAAAGCCCCGGCCCTTTCACTTCCACGCAACCTGAGACGACACCATCAACACCATCACGACCGAGGAAGCGGTCCGTCTCATCTACCAGTCAGGCGGCAGGGCGTTCGCGGCAACCTTCACGAAAAGGACCGACGGTTCCCTCCGGACGATGCGGTGCAGGCTCGGCGTCCACAAGCCCCCTTTTCCCGCCCACTCGCACGGACACCCAACCCAGGAGCCTTCCCCCCATGTGGCGATTCGTATATGCGTACCCCGATGTGCCTCATCCTTTGCAGCTCGCGGGAGCCCAAACAATTGCTACTGCACCTGACTAAGCGCAGTCATGGCTGCCAGCGAGTCCATATAGTCCCGCCATTGCACGATCTTTCGGCCCTCGATGGTAACGACCGAGATGAACCGGTTGTCGTATGAGGAGCCGGTCGCGACAATTTTACTATGGACATCGTATTCGATGATGACAACGCGAGGGTCCTGCGATCGGTGCACGACGAGCTCGTCAGCGCCGTGGAGGACGATGTTGTTGCCGTAGCCCGCATAGAGTGCCATCAGGGCGTCACGACCACGAAGTGTCTGGGGCCATCCGGGGAAATGATATCGAAATTCGAACTCCGCGTCGTCGGCGATGGTGTCGAAATAGTGGTCGCCGTCGACCAGGCCGGCCAAACCCTGCTG
>WNGA01008599.1_pt2 | contig 26279 bp, 25 predicted proteins | sample 5400061 | NCBI WGS metagenome assembly WNGA01 (sample SAMN13153366, study PRJNA577476) | soil metagenome | isolation source: 100 cm soil or saprolite under grassland replicate 2 | place: USA:California | collected 2016-06-15 | reverse complement strand
CCGCGGCCGCACGCTCACCGCGATCCTGCTCACCACCACGTGGGGCCTCGGGACGCTCTCCGACACCTTCTTCCGGATCGACTGCCGGGCCGCGGACGGCTGCACCGCGGAGCAGCAGGTGCGGACATGGCACGCCACGATCCACGCGTCGACGTCGCTCGGGCTGCTGGTGTTCGCGGTGACGCCGTACGTCGTCGCCAGGTGCCTGCGGCGGTCGCCGAGCTGGGCACGGCTGGCTCGGCCGTCCGTGTACTTCGGCATCGCCATCGACGTCGTGCTGGTCGCGGCCGTGGCCATCGGCCAGCACTGGGGCACCGGCTACGCGCAGCGCCTCCTGCTCACGCTGGGTGCGGCCTGGACCTCCCTGCTCGCCGCCTGGGTGCTGCGCCTCGGTAGCCGCCGACCCGTCCAAGGAGAGGAATGACCGACTTGATCGATACCGGCGCTGAACCACAGCGCGTCGGTGCCGCCGCTTGCCGCGGTGCCGGGTAGCAACGCCCATAAACCGTCGATCGCGATCGGGCGGTTGTCGCGGTCGCGCAGGTCGATGCAGCCACGTCGATTCCCGTCATCCGCTCCGATCTGGTCGGGCCCCCGCGGTGGTCGTAGAGTTCCGGCCGTCAGATCACTTCGAAGTTGGCCATCATTCCGGCGTCCTCGTGCTCCAGCTTGTGGCAGTGCAGGAGGTAGAGGCCGCGGTAGCCGTCGAAGCGGATGAGAACCTCCACGGTCTCTCGATCCTGCAGCAGGACGGTGTCCTTCCATCCGGCCTCCCACGGGAGCACCATGCCCCGCCCGCCGGTGCGGGACTGGACCTGGAAGGACGCACCGTGCACGTGGACGGGGTGCGGCGCGTTACCACCGGTGGTGAAGCGCCACCTCTCCACCTGGCCGAAGGGCACCTGGAAGTCGATCCGGCTGAGCGAGTAGACCTTGCCGTTGATCTTGCTCATGCCGTCGAAGCTGAAGTCGCGGGTCCGGACCGGACTGGTCAACTTCGTGATCGCCGACAGGGCCGCCGGAAGGACGTACGTGTCGGTGACCGCGCTGGTGACCCGGAACTGGAGCAGGTTCCACCCGGTGTTCAGGTCCTGCAGCATCACGGAGCCGCCCACCGGGACACTGCGGAAGTCGACGAGAAGGTCGAGTCGCTCCCCGTTACCGAGCTCGATGCTCCCCAGCGACGCCGACCGCTCCAGCAGGCCTCCGTCGTTGCCGATCAGGGTGAACGCGGCTCCGCTGCTCAGGGCCAGGCGGAAGACCCGCCCGTTGGCGCCGTTGAGCACCCGCAGCCGGTACACGGCGGTCTGGACGTTGACATAGGGGTCGATTGTGCCGTTGACCAGCGGGACCCTCCCCAGGTAGCCGGTCGACGTCGGCTTGTACAGCAGGGTGCCGTTGCGATCGAAGTCCGCGTCCCGGATGACCAGCGGCAGCTCACGCGACCCGCTGGGCAGACTCAGCCCGTCCTCCTCGGCGTCGTTGACGATGAACGCGCCGGCCAGGCCGTAGGCCACCTGCTCGGCAGTGAGCTGGTGCGGGTGCGGGTGGTACCAGTTCATGCAGGCACGCTGGACGATCGGGAACGCGTACGTGTAGCCGCCACCCGGAGCGACCGCGTCCTTCGGGTGCCCGTCGGCGGCCGTGGGGACCACCATCCCGTGCCAGTGGATCGTCGTCTGCTCGGTGAGCCTGTTGGTGAAGGCGATGCTGACCGAGTCGCCCCTGCGTGCCCGGACGGTCGGTCCGGGCAGGGAGCCGTTGTAGGCCAGCACCGGCGACGTCGACGAACCGAAGTTGACCGTCGCCGGTGCGGCTGTCAGCGCGGCGGTGGTGAGTGCGGGCGGCAGGTAGAGCGGGTTCCGGACGGTCGTTCCGGTGCCCCCGGCAGCGGGCTGTGTGCTCACCGTTGTCCCAGCCTGTGCCGGGCCAACACCGGTGAGGAGCATTCCCGCGCCGACGGCGCCGGCGCCGATGAAGGCGCGCCGCGGCAGGTCGGTAGACGTGTGTGTCGCGTTCATGACTGTTCACCTCGATCAAGGGTTCTCTTGTCTTCAGCCTCTGACGGTCGTACGAGCGCCGGGAGGGAAGAAGGCCACCTGGCCAGGGGCAGATCGACCCCGTGCGCGATGACCTCTGCCGCGCCGTCCAGAGATCGAATGCATCGGATCTGTTATCAGATTTTGAGGCCCTACACCCTGCCTAGCCCGCGAAATTTGTGATAGACATCCGATCTATGTGGTTCTGTTGGATCCGCGAGCGTTCGACGCGGGGCGGATGCGTAGGTTCCAGCGAAATCGATTCCCAGGAGCTGGCGTGGCGTTGATGGGCATTGACCAGACCGCTGGGACCGCGGTGACCGGCGAGACGCTGCTCGCGGCACGCGGGGTCGGCAAGAGCTTCCCCGGGGTGCGGGCGTTGTCCGACGTCCACCTCGACCTGCGGTACGGCGAGGTGCTGGCGCTGGTCGGCGAGAACGGCGCGGGCAAGTCCACGCTGATGAAGCTGCTGTCCGGGATCTACCCGGTCGAGTCGGGCGAGTTCTTCCTGGCCGGCGCGCCGTTCACGCCGGCGAATCCGCGGCACGCGCAGGAGCTGGGCATCAGCATCATCCATCAGGAGTTCAACCTGATGCCGGACCTGACGGTCGCGCAGAACATCTTCGCCGGCCGCGAGCCGCGCGTCGGCAAGCTGTTCCTCAGCGAGCGCAAGCTCAACGCGAAGGCCGCCGACCTGATCGAGCGGCTCGACCTGCCGCTGGATCCGCGCGCGCTGGTCGGCGGGCTGACCGTCGCCAAGCAGCAGATGGTCGAGATCGCCAAGGCACTCTCGTACGACGCCAGCGTGCTGATCATGGACGAACCGACGGCGGCATTGAACGAGGCCGAGGTCGGCACCCTGCACGAGCTGATCCGCCGGTTCAAGAGCCCGCGGACGGGCGTCATCTACATCAGCCACCGGATGGACGAGCTGAAGCAGATCGCGGACCGGATCACGGTGCTGCGGGACGGCCAGTACGTCGACACCGTCGACGTCGCGCGCACCTCGATGAAGGAGGTGATCACGCTGATGGTCGGCCGGACGATCACCAGTGACGCGAAGCCGGCCGGGATCCGCGACGACCGCGAGGTGCTGCTGCAGGTCGAGGGTCTGAGCACGAAGGCGCTGCTGAAGGACGTCTCGTTCGAGCTCCGCGAGGGCGAGATCCTCGGCTTCGCCGGCCTGATGGGCGCCGGCCGCACCGAGGTGGCGCGCGCGATCGTCGGCGCCGACCCGACCGACGGCGGGACGATCTGGCTGCACGGCAGGCCGGTGCGGATCGGCAACCCGGCCGAGGCCGCGAAGCACCGGATCGGGTACCTGTCGGAGGACCGCAAGCACTTCGGCCTGCTGCTCGAGCAGGACGTCAACGCCAACATCACGGTCAGCTCGCTGGCCGAGCTGTTCTCGTCGTACGGGTTCATGAAGGACCGCACGATGCGGGCGCGGTCGAAGGAGTACGTCGACTCGCTGCGGATCAAGACGCCGTCGATCATGCGGACCGCGAAGAACCTGTCCGGTGGCAACCAGCAGAAGGTCGTCATCGCGAAGTGGCTGCTGAAGAACTGCGACATCCTGATCTTCGACGAGCCGACGCGCGGTATCGACGTCGGCGCCAAGGAGGAGATCTACGCGCTCCTCAACGACCTCGCCGAGCAAGGCAAGTCGATCATCATGATCTCGTCGGAGCTGCCCGAGGTGCTGCGGATGGCGCACCGGGTCGTGGTGATGAGCGAGGGCCGGATCACCGGCACGCTCGAGGCCGGCGAGGCCACCCAGGAGAGCGTCATGCACTACGCGACGCTGCGCCCGGACACCAGCGCGCGCGACGCCGCTGAGCTGGGCCTGGAAGCACCAACGGAAGCAGGGATCTGAATGACCACCGCCACGACCACGCGCTCGATCGCGATCCCGCTCGGAGTCCGGGACAAGCTGCAGCAACTGCTCGCGTTCGCCAGCCTGCTGGTCATCGTCGTCGTGTTCTCGATCGCCGGGAGCCCGAACTTCCTGACTTACGGCAACGTGCTCGCGATCCTGTACTCGACGGTGGTGATCGGCACCCTGGCGCTGGGTACGACGTTCGTCATCATCACCGGCGGGATCGACCTCGGCATCGGCACCGGGATGGCGCTGTGCGCGGTGATGTCCGGCGTGATGATCGTGAACTGGGACTTCCCCTGGCCGCTCGGCGTGCTCGGCACGATCCTGTTCGGCGGGTTGATAGGCCTGGTCAACGGGTTCAACATCTCCGTGCTGAAGATCCCGCCGTTCATCGCGACGCTGGCGATGATGCTGGTGGCGCAGGGTCTCGCGCTGGTGCTCTCGCACAGCACCCCGATCTACTTCAACGACGTCCCGTCGTACTCGAAGATCTCCCGGGGCGAGCTGATCCCGCAGTTCCCGAACGCCGTGCTCGTGCTGGCCGTCGTCGCCCTGGTCGCCGGAGTGCTGCTGAACAAGTCGATCCTCGGCCGGTATACGTACTCGATCGGCAGCAACGAGGAGGCCACCGCGCTGTCCGGCATCAACGTGCGGAAGTGGAAGATCGTCGTCTACACGTTCGCCGGGCTGTTCATCGGCCTGGCCGGGATCATGATCTCCGCGCGGCTCGGCTCGGCGCAGCCGGCCACCGGTATGGGCTACGAGCTGCAGGCGATCGCCGCGGTCGTGATCGGCGGCACGTCGCTTGCCGGAGGCAAGGGTTCCATCGTCGGCACGCTGATCGGCGCGCTGATCATCTCGGTACTGAACAACGGCCTGCAGATCATGTCGATCCCGCAGGAGTGGCAGAACGTCATCCTCGGCTGCGTGATCCTCATCGCCGTCTACGCGGACATGGTGCGCAAGAAGGAAGCCTGAGCTTCCGCCCAACCCCTGAAGGAGCTATACCCATGAACAGAAGGCGGTTCGCGGCGGTCCTCACCGCCGCGACGATGACCCTGGCGCTCGCCGCCTGTGGTGACGACGACAAGGCAGGCGGCAGCGAGCAGCCGTACATCGCGATCGTCTCGAAGGGCTTCCAGCACCAGTTCTGGCAGGCGGTGAAGAAGGGCGCCGAGCAGGAGGCCGCCAAGGAGGGCGCGCGGATCACGTTCGAGGGCCCGGCCACCGAGCAGGACATCGAGGCGCAGGTCACGATGCTGACCAACGCGATCGCGAAGAACCCGAAGGCGATCGGCTTCGCCGCCCTGGACAGCAAGGCCGCCGCGCCCGAGGCGGCGAAGCACCTGTCCGAGCTGCTCGGCGGCAAGGGCAAGGTCGCGATGGTCGTGCACGACCAGACCAGCAAGACCGGCCAGGACCGCCGCGACGGCTTCATCGACTGGATGAAGGCGAACGCACCCGGCATCACCCTGCTCCCGGTCCAGTACGGCGGCGGTGACCAGGCCAAGTCCGCCGACATCACCAAGTCGATCCTGGCCGCGAACCCGGACGTCGCGGGCATCTACGGCTCGAACGAAGGCTCCGCGATCGGCGTCGTGAAGGGCGTCGAGGAGGCCAACAAGAAGGGCGTGAAGATCGTCGGCTTCGACTCCGGCAAGGCCCAGATCGACGCGATCAAGAGCGGCCTGATGGCCGGTGCGATCACACAGAACCCGATCGGCATCGGCGAGCAGACCGTGATCGCGGCGATGAAGGCGATCAAGGCCGAGAGCCAGCCGAAGATCATCGACACCGGCTTCTACTGGTACGACAAGACCAACATCGACGAGGCGAAGATCCAGGCCGTCCTCTACCAGTGACACCCGTTGGCTGAGTAGTTTGGCGTCCGGGGAGGTGCGTGCCTCCCCGGACGCTTGTCTATGGAGGGGAGCCAGGGATGCTGCGGTGGGGAGTGCTGGGCACGTCGCGGATCGCCGAGCAGAAGGTGATCCCGGCGATCGTTGCCTCGTCCAACGGTCAGATCGTCGCGGTGAGCAGCGGCAGCGGCCGCGCCTCCGAGTACGCCGGCAGGCTCGGCATCCCGATCGCGTACGACGACCACCAGGCGCTGCTCGCGGATCCGGACATCGACGCGGTGTACATACCGCTGCCGAACTCGCTGCACGCGTCGTGGACGATCCGCGCCGCCGAGGCGGGCAAGCACGTGCTGTGCGAGAAGCCGATCGCTCTGACGCCGGAAGAGCTGACCGCCGTGGAGAGCGCGTGCGACGCGGCCGGCGTGCAGTTGGCAGAGGCCTTCATGTACCGGCACCACCCGCAGCTCGACGTCGTACGCTCGGTGATCACCAGCGGCCGGATCGGGCGGCTGGTCGGCATCGACGCCCGCTTCCACTTCCTGCTCGACCCGGCCGCCGGCCCCAACATCCGGCTCGACCCGTCGCTGGGCGGCGGCGCGTTGCGTGACGTCGGCTGCTACCCGATCGACCTGATGAACCTGCTGCTCGGCCGCGCCCCATCCCAGGTCATTGCCCTGAGCACCGAACGCGGCGGCGTCGACACCACCACCGCCGGCGTCCTCCGCTACGACACCCCCGACGGCCCGGTGGTCGGCTCGTTCAGCTGCGGCTTCGACGCCCCCGCAGGCGACTCTGCCCTCCTGATCGGCAGCGCCGGCACCATCGCCATCCGCCGCCCATTCCGCCCCGACCGCGGCGGCGCCGCCGTCATCGTCACCACCTCCGACGGCGGAATCGAACTCCTCGAACCCAAAGGCGACTCCTACCTCCTAGAAGTCGAATCCTTCGCCTCCCACATCCTCTCCGGCAAACCCGACAACGCCTCCCGCCAACTCAGCCGCTGGACCGTAGAAACCACCACCCGCCTAGCCACAACGCTTTGATCCCCAGCTGCGCGCATGTCGCAAACAGCGGCGAGAACCCCAGGGCGGCACGCCGTCCCTTCCCACGGCGACCCGCCCCGTATTACCAGAGGTCGCCGTCGCGCCAGTCGCAGGTGAGGGCTTCGTTGAGCTCGATGGGGACGTGCAGGGGGAGGACGTAGATGCCGCCGTCGTCGGACGGGGTCGGGATGATGCCGTCGGGGGTGAGGGCGTAGGACGGGCCGGTCCAGCGATACCAGCCGCGGGCGGCGTACACGGGGGCGGAATCCTCCGTGGCGGACAAGGCGCCGAGGTCGTAGGCGTCGCGGATCACCTGTTCGAGCCCGGTCATCATCGCGGACGCGTACCCGTGCCGCCGGCGGTCCGCCCGCACCCCGACACCCTCGACGTACCCGGTCCGCAGCGCCCGGCCGCCGTACAGCAGTCGGCGCTGGACCACCGCGCCGTGGCCGATCAGCTCGCCCTCGTCCCACACCAGCGCGTGGATCCCGCCGAGTGAGTGCTCCCAGTCGTCGTCGGAGAAGCCGCCGTCGAACACCTCCCGCAGCAACGAGTGCGCCGCGTCGAGGGTCGCGGCGCCGAGCTCGGAGGTGTGTGCCAGCCGGAGTTCGCCCATGAGCCAAACGATGCCACGTCAAAACCCGTTGCCGTGGACACCGTGCGGCGGGTGAGATGGAGCGCATGGAACCGCTCGGCACCGACGAGATCCGGCGTTCGTTCGTGAACTGCTCGAAGAGCCAGGTGAAGGCGATCAGCTTCCCGAAGGGGTACGACGTGCTGGACTGGGCGTCGCTCGACTACCTCGGCTGGCGGGATCCGAAGGCGCCGAACCGCGGCTACCTCGTCGTACCGCGGGACGGCGGCATCGTCGGGATCGCGGTGTCCCGCGGAGCGCACCACGACCGGCCGGTTCGGCTCAGCGATCTCCAGCAGCACGTCGGGCCCGACGCTCGCCGACAGCGCCGCCGCCAGCAACGCGGGCGTGAACCCGACCCGGACGTCCTCGCCGGTGCAGATCGCGTCGGCCGCAACACCCCGCAGTCGTCGTAGAACCGCAACGCGCTCGGCGTGAGCCCGACCCGGCGCGCGAAAGAACTGATGGTCAGCAGATCGTTGGAGGCCATGCGCCAGATCCTCCGGCCTCAACCAGCTCGAAGGTCAAGGACGGCGGAGGCGAGGGCGTGGATGGCGGACGGGCCGACGCGGCAGCAGCCGCCGACGAGGCGAGCGCCGGCGGCGATCCAGCCGGGGGCGAGGGCGGCGTCGTACGACGAGAGGCCGGTCCAGGTGCGGCGGGACGGGTCCCAGGCCTCGCCGGCGTTCGGGTAGGCGACGACCGGGAGCCCAGTGGACGCCGCAATGCGCACGGCGGGCAGCACGTCCGCAGGGGCGCAGCAGTTGATGCCCGCGGCAACGACCGAGCGGGGCGAGGATGCCACCTGGAACGCGTCGCGGAGCGGCTGGCCGGCGCGTGTCCGCTCGGCGGCGATCGAGTACGAGAACCACGCCGGCACGTCGTACGAGTCCAGCAGCTCGGCGAGCACCTCGGCCTCCTCCACGTCCGGGATCGTCTCGATCGCGAGCAGGTCCGGACCGGCGGACACCAGCAGGTCGAGCCGCTCGCGGTGGAAGTCGCGCAACACCGAGGCCGGTACGCCGTACCGGCCGCGGTACTCGGACCCGTCGGCCAGGACCGCGCCGTACGGCCCGACCGACGCCGCCACCCAGCGTTGCGTACCGTCCGTCGCGAGCGAGTCGCGCACGTCACGAGCCAGCGTCACGCTCAGCCGGATCAGCCGCGCGGCCTCCGCGCGACCCACGCCGTACCGCTCGAAACCGGCGATGCTCGCCTGGTAACTGGCCGTGGTCGCGACGACCGCGCCGGCCTCGAAGTAGGTCCGGTGCACCGCGCCGATCTCGTCCGGGGCGTCGCGCAGCAGCCGGGCCGACCAGAGCGCGCCGGACAGGTCGTGCCCGCGGTCCGCGAGCGCGTTCGACAGGCCGCCGTCGAGGACGACCACCGCACCGGGGTCTCGCCAGGTCCCCACCCGGCCGAGGATAGTTCGGGTAACCTCGCGTCCAGGATTGGAGCATCGCGTGCCGGCTGAGTTCGTCGTCGAGGGCCCGGGTGTGGCCGCTCTCGCGGACACGCTCGGCGCCGAGGCGGGCGCGGCGCACGACGAGCGGCGGACCTGGTACGACACCTTCGACGGCCTGCTGTACGACGCCGAACTGCTGCTCGAGCACCACCACAGCCGGCGCGGCACCTGGCTGACGCTGTCCGGCCTCGACGGGGAGCAGGTCGCGCGGATCCCGTACGACGCTGCCGAGGTGACCGCGGACGGGCTGCCCGAGGGGGTCATCCGCGACCGGGTCGCCGCCTGCATCGACATCCGCGCGTTGTTGCCGAGGGCAACCGCCGAGGGTCCGGTGACCGAGCTGGCGGTGCTCGACGACCTGGACAAGACCGTCACCCGGGTGGAGATCGAGGGGCCGCTCATCGCCGACGGCGTCGAGCTGCCGCGCCGGCTGCGGATCGAGCCGCTGCGCGGGTACGCGAAGGCCGCCCGCAAGGCCGCCAAGGACCTGGCTGCTGTCGACGGCGTGACGGAGGCTTCCGAGCCGCTGTTCCGCGCGGTATTCGAGGCCAGTGGCGTGGACCCGGCCGGGTACAAGTCCAAGCCCGAGCCGGTCAGGGGACGCAAGCAGCCCAGCGGGATCGCGTACGGCGTGCTGCTCGGCGAGCTGCTCGAGATCATGCGGGCCAACCTGGACGGCACGCTGCGCCAGCTCGACACCGAGTTCCTGCACGACCTGCGGGTCTCGGTCCGGCGCGCGCGCTCGCTGGTGAAGGTCTCCGCGGACGTGCTCTCCGACGACCTGCGCGCCAAGCTCGGCACCGAGCTGAAGTGGATCGGCGACGCGACCTCGACCAGCCGGGACCTGGACGTGTACCTGCTCGGCTTCGACGAGATGGTCTCGCACGTGCCGGAGCCGGACACACTCGAACCGTTCCGCGCGCTGCTGATCCGGCACCGCCGGCAGGCACACACCGGGCTCAACCGGTCGCTGCGCTCGGCCCGGTTCCGGCGCCTCACCGAGACCTGGGAACGCGCGACGCACGAGACCGGCGGCGACCCGGTCGGCCCGCTCGCGGACCGCCTGCTGCACAAGGCCTGGCGGCGGGTCGAGAAACGCGGCGACGCGATCACCGACGCATCACCCGCCGAGGACCTGCACGACCTGCGGAAACGCTGCAAGGAGCTGCGCTACCTGCTGGAGTTCTTCGCCGGCCTGTACGACGCGGGCGCGCACGGCACGATCGTGTCCGAGCTGAAGAAGCTGCAGGACAACCTCGGCACCTTCCAGGACTGCGAGTCGCAGCGGCTGCTCGTGCTGCACCACGCCGAGGAGCTTGCCGAGTCCGGTGTGGGCGTCGCGACCATGCTCTCGATGGGCCGGCTGGAAGGCCAGCTCGAGGCCCGCCAGGCCGCGGCGCACGCCGAGTTCGCCACCCGCTGGGCCCGGTTCGGACGCCCGCGCAACCGCCGCCTGGTCGAAGGACTGGTACGACGGTGAAGGTGCTCGCGTCGTACAGCATCAAGGGCGGTGTCGGGAAGACCACGGCCGCGGTCAACCTGGCCTGGCTGGCCGCCGCCGAAGGCCGCCGGGTGCTGCTCTGGGATCTTGACCCGCAGGGCGGTGCGACGTACCTGTTCCGGGTGAAACCGAAGGTCAAGGGCGGCGGCAAGGCCCTGGTCCGCGGCCGCCGCGAGCTCGCCGACGCGGCGAAGGCGAGCGACTTCGACAACCTGGACCTGGTCCCGTCGGACTTCTCCTACCGGCACCTCGACCTGCTCCTGGACGGGCAGAAACGACCGACCCGGCGGCTGGAACGGCTGCTCGGCGAGGTCTCCGACGAGTACGACGTGGTGGTGCTGGACTGTCCGCCGAGCGTGTCGCTGGTGTCCGAGAACGTGGTCCGCGCCGCAGACCTGCTGCTGGTGCCACTCCAGCCCGCGCCGCTCTCGGTCCGCACCCTCGATCAGCTCGGCTCGTTCGTGTCCGGGGTGAAGGGCCGGTCGCCGGGCGTGCTGGCGTTCTTCTCGATGGTCGACCGGCGCCGCAAGCTGCATCGTGAGCTGGTCGCCGAGCTGCCCCGGGAGCGCAACGACCTCGCCCGGACCGTCGTACCGGTCGCGTCCGCCGTGGAACAGATGGGCGTCCGCCGCGCCCCGGTCGTCGCCTGGTCCCCCTCCAGCCCCGCCGCCACCGCCTTCACGGCCCTCTGGCACGAAGCCACCACGCGCTGGTGAGGCTTCAGTGTGTGCGGTCCCCGCAGCGGGTGCACGGCCAGGCAGCGCCGCAGTTGTCGCAGAGGCCGTCCACCCCGGTCCGCTCACCGTGCGTCGGCTGCAGTACGGCGGTCGCCGACCCACCACCGAGGCTCGTTGCCGGGCCTTGGTGGGCCTCCTGCCGCATTCGCAGACCGATCCGGATCATGCACCCCTCCACCACGTCACATCACGTCGCTGGACAAAGCCCCCACTGTGATCAGCGTCATGCGGCCCGAAAGTGTCACCACACGGCGGTCCGAGGCCGCGGGCGGATCAGGATCGGCAGGCACAGGCCGACGAGGGCGAGCGCGACCAGCCCGTCCAGCCAGTAGTGGTTCGCCGTCAGCACCACGACGGCGAACGTGAGCACAGGGTGCAGCAGCCACAGCCAGCGCCAGCGGCTGCGGGCCACGAGCACCAGCACGATCGCGATCATCGTCGCCCAGCCGACGTGCAGGCTCGGCATCGCCGCGAACTGGTTCGCGACCCCGCTGTCCGTCGTCGGTCCGTACACCGACTGCCCATAGCGGACGCCGGTGTCGATGAAGCCGGGCAGCATCCGCGGCGGCGCGAGCGGGAAGACCAGGTGACCGACGGTGGCCAGCGCGGTCACGCTCACCATCGCCCAGCGCACCCGCGGGTAGACGGCCCGGTGCCGCACCGACAGCCAGAGCAGCACCGACACGGTGAGCGGGAAGTGCACCAGCGCGTAGTAACCGTTCGCCGCCTGCGCCAGATGCGGCACCGGCAGCGCGTCGTGTTGCAGGTTCGCCTCGCTCGGCAACCGCAGCCCGTTCTCCAGGCCGACGACCAGCTCGGCGTTCGAGAACGCCGCGGTGCTGTGCCGCAGCGCCAGGTAGCGGACCCCGAGATAGACCGCGAGGAGACTGCCGAGCAGCAGCGCCTCACGCGCGATCCGGGCCGTCCTGGAAGGACTGGCCTCGACCTGGATCCGCAGGTCCTCCAGCACGCACTGCGCCATCACGCCCCCTCGCTCTACCCGGTCCCTCTTTCGAGAGTTACACCGGCGCCCGCCCTGATCAAGAACGATTGTTCGTTTTGTTGATGGTGCAGGTCACACCCACCGGTTGTCCACACCCCCGCACGCGGCAGGGCGCCGGACGCCCCAGACTGACGGGGTGACATCTCGCGTTCTCGTCCTCGGCGCCGGCGGGTTCCTCGGCCGGCACGTCCGCCACGCCCTCGACGCCGGCGGCGCGGAGACCGTCGGCACCGGCCGGTCGGCGCGCCCCGGCGTCGACCACGTCATCGACCTGGCGGCCGCGACCCAGCACGAGCTCGACAAGCTGATCACCGCGATCGACCCGACGGCGGTGGTCAACTGCGCCGGCGCGACGTACGGCACCGTGACCGACCTGACCCAGGGCAACGTGGTCGCCGTCCACGCCCTGCTGTCCTCGCTGTCTTGGAGCGCACCGACCGCTCGGCTGGTCCAGCTCGGCTCAGCAGCCGAGTACGGCGGGGCGCCGCACGGCACGTCCCAGGCCGAGGACTACGAGCCGCGCCCGGGTGGCGCCTACGGCTACACCAAGCTCGCCGGTACGACGATGGTGCTGCGGGCCCGCTCGCAGGGCTTCGACGCGGTGGTGCTGCGCGCGTTCAACGTCAGCGGCCCGGGCTCCCCGCCGAGCACCCTGCTGGGCCGGACCCTGTCGCAGCTGCGGGTCGGTTCGGAGGTGCGGCTCGGCCCGCTCGACACCTGGCGGGACTTCGTCGACGTGCGGGACGTCGCCGCCGCGGTCGCCCTGGCACTGGATGTGCCCGACCTGCCGCCGCTGCTGAACGTCGGCCGCGGCCAGGCCGTGCTCGCCCGATCCGTCGTGGACCAGCTGGTCGCGGCCAGTGGCACCGGCGCCACCGTCGTCGAGGAGGACGCCGAGCACGCCTCCCACGCCGGCTCCCCGGCCGCCACCGTCCCCTGGCAACAGGCCGACCTCACGACGGTGACCAGCCACCTCGGCTGGTCCCCATCGATCGACCTCGAGACCTCCATCCACGACACCTGGCTCGCCATCCAGTGAGCACGCCGGGCGTGCTCTTGTGGGTTCTCGCAGTCTGTTGAGGGTGTTCGCGGCACACGCGCCTCGAACACCCTCAACGCCGTACCAGAACCCACAACACCTGGCCACCGTGCAGCTCACCTGCCGGCTCGGCCGGGCCCCCTTGCGGACCCGCCGGGTCGGGGGTCAGCGGCGCGTGAGCGGGACTTCGTGCGGCTGGCCGTTCAGCACCACGCGTACGGTCGTCGCGTCCGGAAGCAGCGCGGCGTTGTGCCCGATCGCCAGACGCTCGCGCACACCAGCCCGCACCCGATCGCCGCCCTCGCCGCGGCCAACGACGTCCCGCACACCACGGCCCAGCGCTGGGTCCGCGAGTCCCGCCAGCGCGGCCTGCTCCCGCCCGGCCGCCCGGGCAAGTCCGGCTGATCTCAGTAGGCGACGATCGCCAAGAAATTCGTTCTTGCTTCAGCTACTCACGGGTATATACTTAAGTTACTGGTGAGTAAAGATGGCGCGGCGACAACGTCCGCAGTCCGAGATAGCCGAGGCGAGGGAAGCAGTGAGCCACTCAGGGCCCGTACGCCGACATGGACGTCGAGACCGCGCGCGACGTCCTCAAGCAGGTGGACGTGCTGGCGAAGAACGAGCTTGCCGAGTCGTTCGCGGACGCCGACCGCACCCCGCCCGTGTACGACCCCGAGACGCACACGGTGACGATGCCCGAGGGTTTCAAGAAGAACTACCAGGCCTACATGGACTCGGAGTGGTGGCGGCTCGAGCTCCCGCCGGAGCTTGGCGGCCAGCCGACCCCGCCGAGCCTGCGCTGGGCCGCGGCCGAGCTGGTGCTCGGCGCCAACCCGCCGGTGCACATGTACGCCGCCGGCCCGAACTTCGCCCACGTCGTGTGGCGCAACGGCACCGAGCGGGACAAGAAGATCGCGCAGATCATGATCGACCGCGGCTGGGGCGCCACGATGGTGCTGACCGAGCCGGACGCGGGCTCCGACGTCGGCGCCGGTCGCGCCAAGGCGACCCTGCAGGACGACGGCACATGGCACATCGAAGGTGTGAAGCGGTTCATCACGTCCGGCGAGCAGGACATGACCGAGAACATCATCCACCTGGTGCTCGCGCGGCCGCAGGGCATCGAGGGCGTCGGCGGTCCGGGTACGAAGGGGCTCAGCCTGTTCGTCGTACCCAAGTTCCACTTCGACCTCGAGACCGGTGAGCTGGGCGAGCGCAACGGCGCCTACGTCACCAATGTCGAGAAGAAGATGGGCATCAAGGTGTCCACCACCTGCGAGGTGACCTTCGGCGACTCCGCGGTCGGCGGCGGCGAGCCGGCGGTCGGCTACCTGCTCGGCGAGGTGCACAACGGCATCGCGCAGATGTTCCAGGTCATCGAGCACGCCCGGATGATGGTCGGCACCAAGGCCATCGCCACGCTGTCGACCGGCTACCTGAACGCGCTGGAGTACGCCAAGGAGCGCGTCCAGGGCGCCGACCTGACGCGGGCCGCGGACAAGAACGCGCCGCGCGTCACCATCACGCACCACCCGGACGTGCGCCGCTCGCTGATGACCCAGAAGGCGTACGCCGAGGCGCTGCGCGCGCTGGTCCTGTTCACGGCGACGTACCAGGACCGCGCCGAGCAGGCCCGGTACGCCGGTGAGCACGACGCCGAGGCCGAGCGGGTGAACGACCTGCTGCTGCCGCTGGTGAAGGGCTACGGCTCGGAGAAGTCGTGGACGCTGCTCGGCACCGAGTCGCTGCAGACCTTCGGCGGCTCCGGCTTCCTGCAGGACTACCCGATCGAGCAGTACGTCCGGGACGCCAAGATCGACACCCTGTACGAGGGCACGACCGCGATCCAGGGCCAGGACCTGTTCTTCCGCAAGATCATCAAGGACCAGGGCCAGGCGCTCGGCCAGCTCGCCGGCAAGATCACCGAGTTCGTCGCCTCCGAGGCCGGCAACGGCCGCCTCAAGGAGGAGCGCGCCCTGCTGGCGAAGGGCATGGAGGACGCGCAGGCGATCCTCGGCGTGATGGGTCAGGCCCTGATGGCCAGCAACCCGCAGGCTGAGGGCGGCGACCTGCGCAACCTCTACAAGGTCGGGCTGAACACGTCGCGGCTGCTGTACGTGCTGGGTGACGTGGTCTGCTCGTGGCTGCTGCTGCGCCAGGCCGAGGTCGCGCTGGAGAAGCTGGGCAGTGAGGTGTCGGCGGCCGACAAGGACTTCTACTCCGGCAAGATCGCGGCACCAAGGGGTCGTCCCGGATCCTTTGGGTTAGTGCGCGGTCCTAGCGTCTCCGTGGGAGTGATCGCGGAGAAGGGTTGGCGCCATGCCGGACGGTAGGAGCATCGGGGCGGGTCTCGTACTGACCGGCCTGGCGCTGGCGATCTGGGGATTCGGTGACCGCAATGCCAACGAGGTGCACGCCGTCGACGACCCGATCCGCGTCGTCTCCCTGGACATGAAGTCGGGCAACGTCCGGATAGAGACGAGCGACGACTCTCGTACGACGATCCGCGAGCACCGCGAATACTGGGTGGTGAAGACCGGCGACGCGTACCACGTCGAGGGCGACACGCTGGTTCTCGACGGTGACTGCGGCTGGCAGTGCACGGCGGACTTCGTGGTCACGGTGCCGCGGGGGACGCGGATCGAGGGGGAGTCGGCCTCTGGCGACATCGTCGTCGAGAACGTCGGCGACGTCGACCTGAAGGTTGCCTCAGGCAACGTCACGGCCCACGGCGCTCGCACGGTCACGGTCGACGCCGCGTCCAGCGACGTGGTCGTGGACGGCGCCACCGGCGCGATCGACCTGGAGTCGCGCTCCGGTGACGTGAAGGCCGGGGCGCTCACCGGCGGCCCGGTGACCGGCAAGAGTTCGTCCGGCGACGTCGTGGTGGACTTGGACCAGCCGGCCTCGGTGACCGCCTCGTCGAAGAGCGGCGACGTGTCCGTGCACGTGCCGGACGGCGCCTACACCGTCCGCACCGACACCAGGACCGGCGACGAGCGGGTGCACGTGACCTCCGACCCGAACGCGACCGACACTATCGACGCGTCGTCTGCCAGTGGTGACGTCGAGGTCGACAACGGCTGAGCGGCCGCGGTCGGCGATGATGCGCGGGTGATCCTGCCGCTGCTGACCACCTGGCTGTCCGTCGGACTGGCCGGCTTGGCGGCGTTCGCGCTGGCGGTGCTGTCGGCGGTCGCCGGCTTCGGTGGCGGCGTACTGCTGTTGCCGGTGTTCACCGCGCTGTTCGGGCTGCGGACGGCGGTTCCGATGCTGACCCTGACTCAACTGTCGAGCAACGGCGGCCGGGTCTGGCTGAACCGGCACGCGCTGCGCTGGCGGCTGGTCGGGTGGTACGCGCTGGGCGCGGTCCCGCTGTCCGTTGCCGGCGCGCTGTTGTTCGCGCATGCACCGCTCGGCGCGCTGAAGCGGGCGCTCGGGGTGTTCCTGATTCTCGTCGTCGTGTGGCGGCGGCTTGGTCGGCGGCCGCGGGCGCTCGACTCGCGGGCGTTCGCCGGCGTCGGTGCGGCATCCGGCCTGGTGTCCGCGCTGGTCGGCTCGGCCGGGCCGCTGACCGCGCCGTTCTTTCTCGCCTATGGCCTCACGCGGGCGGCGTACATCGGCACCGAGGCGGCCAGCGCCCTGACGATGCACGGCGCCAAGCTGATCGGCTACGGCGCCGGCGACCTCCTCACCACCCGCGTCCTCCTGTACGGCGTCGCCCTCACCCCGGCCACCATCGCCGGCGCCTGGACCGGCAAGCACATCGTCGCCCGCATCACCGACCGCACCTTCGTCATCCTCGTCGAGCTCGGCCTACTCGCCGCCGGCCTCCTGTTCGTGCTCGGCGGGTGAACGTGCCGCGGGCCAGGGTGCTTCTTCATGAGTGGTTCGACCGGATTACCGGCCAAGATCGGTCGGCTGACTCATGAAGAGCGAGCCGCCCCCGGGGGCGCCTCCCAGGTTGTGTGGGGGTTCCTGCCTGCTTGTCGAGCGGCGGGTTGCAACGTCGGGCCTGGCGCCACAACGTGATAGCCAAGCGATAAGTCGCGACGTCAGCCCGACGGCGCGTGTGCACGTTGTCGGCGATACCGCCTGATGATGTGAAGGGCGCCCTGGTGCACGAGGACGCCCGCGCCGGTGTTGATCACAGCCAGCGCGGCCGCTCCCAGCAGCCCGACCTCGATGTCCATCACGTCGCCCGCCACGAGCACGAGAGGCCATGCGACAGCAGCCACGGCAAGTGACAGCCGCCACCACCGTCCGAAGACCAGGCCGAACACGATCATCGTCGGAATCATGGGCACTCCTGCCGTCACTCCGATCGTACGGCGCAGCGGGCGGGCCGGGTCGGGCTACTTCAGGGTGATGGCGACCTGACTTGCGGGCACCGTGATGGTCGACGTGCCGATCCGGAACACCGCGATACCGTTGGCGGATCCGAGGCACCGGAGTTCGGAGGCTTTCAATGCCGCCGGAGCGTGATCGCCATTACCGCCGAGCCACTCGACGCTGCACGGCCGCGACTACGCATAGGTGGAATACAACTCCGGTCATAGGGAGAACGCGTGAGGTACAGGTAGTCGTTTCCGGCCGCCCTCGCTGGACGGAACCAGCTGGCTGATGACGTACCGATGCGCGGGTTTGCGCATTTCTGTTCACGACCTAGGCTCGGCCCATCATGGTCCACCCAACTGCCTGCGGGAGCGGCGTACGACGATGAGGCCGGGGCGGATCGTCGACGTCGTCGTCGCGGGCCGTCGCGCCCGCGAGCTGCTGCGTCACGACGGGTGGACCGTCGACCGGCTACGCACTCACCAGCAGGCGCGGCTGGACGAGCTGGTGCGGTATGCGGTGGCGCGCTCGGCGTACTACCGGAGCCTGTACGCCGGGGTGGATCTGAGCGGTCCGGTCGCGCTGGAGCAGCTGCCGCCGGTCGGCAAGGACGCGATCATGCGGAACTTCGACGACATGGTGACCGACCCGCGGCTCAGGCTGGACGACGTCGCCGCCCTGCTGGGCCCGTGGGGGTACGACGACCTGTACCTGGGCCGCTTCCGGGTGCTCAGCACCCCGGGAAGCACCGGCGGAGAAGGGATCTTCGTGATCGACACCGACGAGTGGCGCACGCACCTGTCCGGCCTGCTCCGGTCAACGAGTACGTCGGCCTGCGGCCCCGGCTGCCGCGCCGCCGGCGGGTGGCGATGATCGCCAGCGGTCATGCCATGCATCTGACGGGGCGGATGTCACGGGGCTTGGACGTCGGACTGCACGACCTGCTGCGGCTGGACGCGACCACCCCGGTGGAGGGCATGGTCGCGCCGCTGAACCGGCACCAGCCCGAGTTCCTGTACAGCTACCCGTCGATCCTCGAGCAGCTCGCCGCCGAGCAACAGGCCGGCCGGCTGCGGATCGCGCCGACGACGCTGGTGTCGTCCGGTGAGGCGCACACCACCCAGACCGCACGCGCCATACGCGCGGTCTGGGACGTGCCGTGGTTCGATATGTACGGCGCGACCGAGGCGCCGGTGCTCGGAGCGCACTGCGCGGCGCACACCGGCCTGCACCTGTTCGAGGATCTCACCATCGTCGAGGTAGTGGACGAGCACGACCGGCCGGTGCCCGCGGGTCGTCCCGGGCACCGGGTGCTGCTGACCAACCTGGTCAACCGCACCCAGCCGCTGATCCGCTACCAGCTCTCCGACCTGGTGACGCTCGCCGCGGAGCCGTGCCCGTGCGGCCGGCCGTTCCGGCTGCTCCGTGCGGTCGACGGCCGCAACGACGACATCCTGGTGATGCGCGACGTGCCCGTGCACCCCATGGTCTTCCGCAACGCGCTGGCGGCCGTGCCCGGCCTGCGGCAGTACCGCATCCACCACAAGCAGCGCGGCTCCACGCGACTGACCGTCGAGGCGGCACTCGGTGACACAACGACCGCCGAGCAGGTCCGTGCGGCGATCACGACCGCGCTTGCCGCAGCCGGCGTCACCGGGGCACAGATCGAGATACACGTCGTCGACTGGATCAGCGTCGCGGACGCCCGGGACAACGCGGGCAAGCTCAGAACCATCATCGGGAGCCAGTTCTACGAAGGATTCCAGGAACCGCCGTGACCGCAGCACGAGGCCGTTGCACCAGCTGGCGCAGAGTGCCGCCGCCACCCGGCCGGGCAGCACGACGAGTGGGCCGGCAGCCGAAGGCCGCCGCTACCTCGGTCTCGACGGACTCGCCCGCGACCAAGCTGTCGACAAGCCCAGCGTTTGGTTTACGGCCCACGGTCAACGGCGCGAAGGTTACCGCCGTGATGGGAGCAGGAACCGGAGCGCCCGCCTGACATGCTGTACATGCCGTCTTGGCATTCCTCCATGTGCCCCGTCCCATTCCAGAAATTGGGGATGCAGTCGAAGTAGGAGCAGACGTCTGGAGGCGGATCAAGCACGTAGCCGCCGCGCCCACAGAAGTTGTAGCCGTAGGGGTTGGCTGGAGCGCCGCACAGGGACGCCCGCTTCGTCGGAGCGACGGTGGCAGATGGGCGGGTGGTGGTCGGTTTCGTCTGAGCGACGGTGGCAGGTGGGCGGGTGGTGGTCGGTTTCGTCGGAGCGACGGTGGCAGGTGGGCGGGTAGCTGGCGAGGGGGCAGTGGTCCGCGGGGCATGTGTCGTCGGCGCCAGTGTTGGGAGGACCGAGGGCGTGGTGGGAGCCGCCACCGGTGGGCTGGTCGTGGCCGGGGGCGATGGCGTCGCAAGGACTGCGGCCGCCAAGGCGCTTCCGGCGCCGATCCCTACCAGGCCAACGAGCAGGGCGACGGCCGCGGAGGCCCGACTGGTAACCCTGAAGCGAGGCAGGGGCCCGCGCAGCAGGCCGACGATCCCGATGCCCGCGACCCCGAGGCCGCCGGCGATGAGCAGCCATGGCAGCAGCCCTATAAGCAGCAGAATGATCAGGATCTTGGCCCACAGTGGGAGGGCGAGGAACTGGCCGCGAACACGCCGGGGAAGCGGCTGGCTTCGTGCCGTCGGGCCGGCGTTGGGTTCGCTGCGGCGCGGCCAACCGACGGGCCGGGTTTCCGGTCGCGGCGTGCCGGGGGATGGAACGTGCCGGGGTGTTGTCGAGGATGGCGACGCCGTGTCGTCGTCGGACACCCAAAGGTCCCAGCCGGGCGGGGGCGGCGGCCAGGTTGGGTCGGGCAGCCAGCCCGGAGGGGGCGTCCAACCGGGCGGCGGCGCCGGCCAGTTCGGCGGCGGGTTGAACCTATAACCCATAAGCCCTCCCCAGACCAGGACTGCGCCAAGCAGTTCGCGTCGAGCCAGGGCTTTCCGTCACGCCGCGGGACCCCAGTCGATGAACCGCGGCCTGAACGACGAGAACGGCAGGACCGCGTGCGCTCCCTGGCCGTCGGTGCGCACGATCATCAGCGCATTCTGGTCTCCGTGCTCCAGCCGATAGGTGATCCACTTGCCGTCCGGCGAATAGCCACCGGCGAGGGCCCGCTGATCGGGGGTCTGCAGGTCCGTCAAGTAGCGCAGACCGGTCCCGTCGGGGCGGATCGTCACCAGGTTCGCCGGGTGGTCGAAATCGTCGGCGTTGTCGCTCATCACGAGCCGGGAGCCATCGGGCGCCCAGTCGTGCTTGAACGTGATCCCGTACAGGGTGGGCGTGACCTGCCGGGCGGCGCCCCCGCCGATGCTCATCGCGAACAGAGCCGTCAGGTCATTCGGGGTGTACGACAGGAACGTGATCGTCTGACCGTCGGGTGAGACCTCGGGGGTTGCGGCACCGCCCGGACCCGTACCGATGCGGCGGCGACCGTTGCCGTTGAGGTCCATGATCCAGATCGCGTCGTCGTCCGCGATGGCGTCGTAGCGCTCGAAGACCAAATGGTCGCCGTCGGGTGTGAACGCCGGATCGGTCTCGCACCCTTCGGGAGTCTGCGACGGGATGACGCGCTGATCGGTCCCATCCGCACGGACGAGGGCGATCGTGCACTCGTCGAGCGAGTAGGCCAGCCACTGTCCATCAGGGGACCAGTCGGGCGTTGTGGCCTCGCCGGGGCCGTGTGTGATCTGCCGTAGGTCGTGGCCGTTCCGCCGGACCGTGAAGAGCTGAGTGCCGTTGCCGGTGTCGGCGCCGAACGCGATCAGCCCGTTCTTCGCGGGGAAGGTGGCGCTGGCCGGCACCGGGCTCACCAGCGACAACGACACTGCCAGCGCGGAAAGCGCGCATGCGATGCGGAAACGATTCATGACCGACGCACCTCACAACCTAGGAGCCCAGCAAGCCAACAGGAAGGAGTGCCCAGCTAGGGCCGTCCCGAGGACGCAAGAACAACCCCCAGCTCGCAGAAGCCATCTCGACAGCGATCGCTTACGCCGCCAGCCGATTCCCCTCCCTTGTTTCTTGACGGTAGCGACATCTTGTGTCGGCGAACAGCCCTGCGAGCATCGGACCTCACGCGCCTCGGCCATGACCAGAAGCTCTGCGGAGGGTGTGGGATTCGAACCCACGATGCCGATCACTCGAGCGGCGCGCCGGTGATGGCCACCTGCGCCGCCGTCGGTCGGCTGGGAGCGGGTCGGCGACGGTGCAGGTTGGAGACAGCCGTGACCTGGGGACGGCGTTGCCCGCGGTGGCGCGTTAGGGTCAGCCGTGGCCGCGTCCGACCTCCCGCCCCCGTCCCCGACTGATCGGGAGTTCTCCGACGAGACTGCCCGTGCTGCTCTCGCCTCTCTACCCGGGCCGTACCTGCCATGGGGCGCTGGCGCGATGCGGCCGGCCGGCCTCGCGACCGTGTGCAACGACATCGTCCTCAGCGGGCGGCGCCGGATTGTCGAGCTCGGCAGCGGAATCAGCACTGTGCTGCTCGCCCGCCTGCTCTGCCAGCGGTGGCCGCCGGGCGGATTTCGCATCGCGGCCGTCGAGCACGACGCCAGGTGGGCGCAGTGGGTCACCGAGCAGCTGGACCGGGAGGGCACGGGGGCGGACGTTGTGGTGGTGCACGCGCTGCTGGCCCCGCACCCAGAGGCCGAGGGAGACCTGACGTGGTACGACGCCGCCGCCCTCACCGCAGCGGGCTGGCGCGCTACCCCGCCCTACCCGTTCTCCATGACTGGTTGGCCCCCGGCGCGACCGTGGTCCTCGATGATGTCGAGCGGCCCGGCGAGCAGGAGGTCCTGCGACGGTGGGAGCACGAGACCGGGCTCGACTTCGACCGTCGAGCCGACCAGGCCGGGGTAGCCGTGGCCAGGACTGCCGACGCGGGCCCGGTCACCGGGCCTCGCCACGGCTGAGGAGCGCGGAATGGGCGAGCGCCCACCTCACCCGACTCGACGTGCGTGGATCACTTCGCGGTAGACGGCGGCGTACTGCTCTGCCACACGTCCGGCCTCGAAGCGCGCGGCGTACGCACGGCCACCGTCGAGGTCCGTGACCTTCTCGCCTCGCAGGATGCCGGCGATTCCGGCGGCGAGCGCACGCGGGTCCTCGGGCGCCACGAGCAGGCCGCGACCGTCGGCCAACGTCAACGGCAATCCCTCCACGGCGGTGCCGACGACGGGCACGCCCAGACCCATCGCGACGACCGCCGACTGCGACCACGCTTCCTCGCGGGACGGTACGACGTGCACCGCCGCCCCGGCCACGTAGCGAACCGGTTCGTAGCTCCAGCCGGTGAACCGGACTCGCTCGGCCATTCCGAGCTCGCGGGTACGGCGCTCCAGCCACGGCCGCATCGCTCCGTCGCCGACGAAGTAGCAGTGCGGCAGCTCGCCCAGTTCATCGGCGAGCAGTGGCAACGCCTCGACCAGTACGTCCGGCCCTTTGTCTTCGCGAAACCTGCCGGTGAACGTGATCCGGGGGGTCGCCAAACCTGGCAGCGGCGACGCATCGAGCCCTTCGACGGCCGAGCATCCCTCGTGCACCGAACACGGATCCAGACCCAGGGTCTCGGCGAACGCGCGCGCCTCCGGGCCGTGTGCGAAGAACGCGGACAACCTGTGTGCGGCGATCTTCGCCGCCGCGCTGTGGTCGCCGTGGGGCCAGGTCACCGCATTGTGCTCACTGGCCACCAGCGGCGTACCAACACCCTCCAGTGCTGCGGCGGCCGCCCACCACGCGCCGAACATATGGGCGTGGACCAGGTCCGCGCCGACGAGCCGGGGGCGGAGCCACTCGACGAACGCGTCGTCCGGCGTCCACTGCAGCCGCCGGTGTACCCCAAGGGAGAAGGCCTCGATCGCCACGCCGTAGCGGCGGGCCACGCCGACACCCGCCTCAGTGGCGTCCCCGGCCAACAGCAGCGACGAGTCGATTCCGTAACCGGTCAGGGCCCGCGACAGCCGCAGCGCGGACAGCTGAGCACCACCCGGTTCGAGCACGCCGATGACCCGCACAACGCGCATCACAGCCCCGGTCCCGGTCGCTTCATGCGTGAGGCCGTTGGGACGTCTTCAGGGCTACTCATGACCCAGAGGTCCCAGGTCAAATCCTGCACCGCTACACAGGGAAGAGGCCTTACACACCAGTCTGCCTGCCCTTCATTCTGTAGCCAGATCTGTTGCCAGATGTGGCTGAAGCGAGCGTGCGCGGCATATCGGTCACTCAAGGTCGGTGCTGTCGCGCTCGAACGGACCGATGATCCCAGTACAGGACTCTACGGCGGGAACGCGCACACTGACGGCAAGCCCGATACGCCGCTCCTCAACATGCTCGTCACCCCGCTGGGCGGAGGGTGTGGGATTCGAACCCACGATGCCGATCACTCGACATAGCGGTTTTCAAGACCGCCGCACTAGGCCACTATGCGAACCCTCCCGGTTGCCAGAAGGCCGTCGAACAAGGGCCTGAGCCGGCCGACCCCAGTGTAGTCAGCGCGGCTACCTGCCCATCGATGGCCCGTCCTGCGAAATCTGCCGGGTCATGTCGCCTTGATGCTCACGATGGCCGAGTAGGCGCCGAGCAGGAGCGGTGCCGCCGGCTTGTAGACCCGGTAGCGGTAGGTGCCTGCTGTGCTGAGCTTGACCGGGAACACGAAGCCGACGGTGGTGACGCCGTTCGGGAGCTTCTGGCTGATCAGCTTCGCGCTGGTGACCGTCTGCCAGGTCGTGCCGGACAGGCGTTGCAGGTGGACGACCTGGTTCGTACCGGCCGGGCTGACCGTCCCGTAGAGCTTCACCGTCGCCCCGTGCGCCACCGTGGAGGCGGTCACGCGCGCGGAGACGACCTGCGCGACCGACACCGCCTGTACGGCGGACGTGGCCGGGGCGTGTGCCAGGTCGCCGGCGAAGCGCCGCTGGAACTGCGTGTATCCCTTGGGCGCCTGGGTGATGCTCGCGATGCCCGAGGAGTTCGTCTTCGCCGACCCGACCACTGACCACGCGGCGGTGGACTAGGACCGCTTGTACAGCGTCACCATGACGTTCGGCAGCGCCGCACCGGTGTTGACGTCCTTGGCCCGTGTGGACACGACCAACGAGCTGCCGTACTTGATGGCGGTCGCTGCGCCGGCGCTCAGTGCGGTGGCGTCGCGGACCCAGGTGGTCGCGTGCGGTGTCGGCGGGATCAGCGAGACGTTCCCCGCGGCGTCGTGAGCGACCGCGGAGAAGTGGTAGCGGTGTCCGGCCGTCCCGATGAACGTCGCGCTGCCGGCCGCGACACCTTGCCGCCAGGTCACGTACAGGCCGCTGTCCGTCGCGACCAGCACGTCGTACGACGTGACGCCCGACGTCGCGTCGGATCCGTTCCACGACACGGTGAACGTACGGGTCGTGACCGACGTAGGCGCGGTCGCCTTGGCGGTCGGCACGGTGTTGTCGACGAGGTTCGTCCAGGTGTTCGTCGGAAGCGGCGGGTTGAGGTCGAACACGATGTCCGCGTGGCTGCTGAGGACGGTGCCGTCGGCGACGTGTTTCGGCTTCACGCTGAAGTACACGACGCCCTGGCCCTGGGTTCCGTCGGCGTTGGGCGGCAGGAAGCCCCGTGACGGATCCTCCGGGAGTGTCCCGGTCACGATGTCCTCGGCGCGCAGGTCCCACTGGACGTGGCCCTGCGCGTCGACCGAGGCCTGCATGTCCAGCTGCAGGCCGGTACCGCTGCCGAGGTCGAGGACGTCGCTGACCGAGGTCGCGTCGGATGCCGGGGTCCAGCGCGTGGTGCCGAACTGGATCGCGCCGAAGCTGAGCGTGCTTACGTCGTACTGGGCCGGGTCGAGTTGGTCGGTGATCCGGACTTCCTGGGCTGGAGCCGTCGCCGTCTTGGCGTTCTCGAAGTACACGGCGAACGTGTGCACACCGTCGGTGCCGATCGCGTGCGTGGCACCGCCGCCGGCCGGGCCGGCCAGCTCGTTCGGGTCGAGCGACGAGACCGAGGTCTGGGTGGCGGACGTTCCGCCGAGGCACTTCGCGCCGGCCTCCGCGACGTTCTTGACGGTTCCGATGCCGTCCAGGATGCCGCTGATCAAGCTGCCGCCCGGGAACAGCGACACGACGCACGACACACCACCGAGAGCGGACCAGAACATGTCCGACTCCGACGTGGCCGCGAACGGCGGCGCGTTGTTCGCGACGTTCCGGGCGATCTCGACGCCGGCCGACATCGCCGTACCGAGGCAGGGGCCGCCCGGGATGAAGCCCATCACGAGGTCGAGAGCGGCGTCGGTGCACCCGCCGGATCCGAACGTGTCGGCCGCCGGGGTCGTCGCGACCATGCAGTTCGACGAGAGCGCGCTGAGGTTGTAGTTCGAAGCCACCGGGACGGTCACGGTGAAGTCGTACTGATGGCTGCCGCCGGCGGGGATGCGGCGACGTACAGCGGGACCCCGAGCCTGCCGTCCGGACCCGTGTACACCGATCGGTCGGGCACCCAATCGACGGTCCGGACCGGGCCGTCGGCGGCACTCGCTCCGACGACGCTGAACCTCGGCGTCACCACCGAGCCCGGTGGCAGGCCGTCGAGGATCAGCGGCGTGCCGAGCGCGTCCACATTGCCGGTGTTCTTCACCGTTACCGACACCGTCTGCGGCCGGTTCGCGACGAACCGGCCGAGCGTGACCAGCCCGGTCTCGATGTGGGCCGGCCGGACT
>WNGA01003946.1_pt1 | contig 26282 bp, 23 predicted proteins | sample 5400061 | NCBI WGS metagenome assembly WNGA01 (sample SAMN13153366, study PRJNA577476) | soil metagenome | isolation source: 100 cm soil or saprolite under grassland replicate 2 | place: USA:California | collected 2016-06-15 | reverse complement strand
AGCTCACCCCGCCCAAGGGCGTGCTCCTCTACGGCCCGCCGGGCTGCGGCAAAACCATGATCGCCAAGGCCGTCGCCAACAATCTCGCCGAGAAGATCTCCGAAAAGCGCGGCGAGAAGATCAAGGGCTTCTTCCTCAACATCAAGGGCCCCGAGCTCCTCAACAAGTACGTCGGCGAGACCGAGCGGAAGATCCGCGAGATCTTCGTCAAGGCCAAGGAGAAGGCCGCCGAGGACGTGCCCGTCATCGTCTTCTTCGACGAGATGGACGCGCTCTTCCGCACGCGCGGCACCGGCATCTCCTCCGACGTCGAGACGACCATCGTGCCCCAGCTGCTGGCCGAGATCGACGGTGTCGAGGGTCTCAGGAACGTCATCGTCATCGGCGCCTCCAACCGTCAGGACCTCATCGACCCGGCCATCCTGCGTCCCGGCCGGCTCGACGTGAAGATCAAGATCGAGCGGCCCGACCGCGGCGCCGCGGCCGACATCTTCGCCAAGTACCTCACGGCCGACATCCCGTTCGCGGAGTCCGAGATTCGGGGCGGTGACGTCGCCGCGGCCATCCCCTCTATGATTTCGACCACCGTGGAGGCGATGTACAGTCTCAGTGAGGAAAACCGCTTCCTCGAGGTTACCTACGCCAACGGCGACAAAGAAGTCCTCTACTTCAAGGACTTCGCCTCCGGCGCGATGATCGAGTCTGTCGTGCGCCGGGCCAAGAAACTTGCCCTCAAGCGCTACATCGCGGGCGGCCAGAAGGGCATCATGGTCGACGACCTCCTGACCGCCGTCCGCGAGGAGTTCAAGGAGAACGAGGACCTGCCCAACACCACCAACCCCGACGACTGGGCGAAGATCGCCGGGAAGAAGGGGGAGCGGATCGTGTACGTCAAGCCCCTCATGGGCGAGACGAAAGAGAAGCTGCGAAGCGTCGAAAGGGTCGTCAACACGGGTCAGTACCTGTAGGAAGCGGGGGCGCCGAGCGCGCCTCCCACCCTCAATTAGGCAATGGGGGGAAGACACCTCCCATTCCCCCCCCGGGGCGCGCTGACCGGGGGCGCTCTTTCTACCGTCAGAGAGGACTGCATGGCGATCCCGAAAGTCATGGGCATCGAGACCGAGTACGGGATCACGGTCAAGAATCAGCCCGATTTCAACCCGATCCTCTCCTCGCTCCTGCTGATCAACTCGTACGAGACGTTCCGGTCCTCCCGGGTACGCTGGGACTACGAGGCCGAGAGCCCCCTCCGCGACGCGCGCGGATTCGAGTACATGGAGGAGAAGGAAGGGACGTCGAAAGAGGAGTCGCGCCTCATCAACCTGATCCTCTCCAATGGCGCGCGGTTCTATGTCGATCACGCCCATCCGGAATACTCGAGTCCCGAAACGACGAACCCGCGCGACCTGGTCATCTGGGACCGCGCCGGCGAGCGCATCCTGAATCTCTCGCGCCAGCGCGCCGAAGCGGTGTCGCCCCCCGAACAACGAATCTTGATCTACAAGAACAACACCGACAGCAAGGGCAACTCGTACGGCACCCACGAGAACTACCTGATGGACCGGCGGGTGCCGTTCGCACGCATCGTGCAGCACATGATGCCGTTCTTCGTGACCCGCCAGATCTTCACGGGCGCCGGCAAGGTGGGCGCGGAGAACAACGCCGACCCGTGCGACTACCAGATCTCGCAGCGCGCCGACTTCCTCGAGACCGAGGTCGGTCTCGAGACGATGCACTCCCGTCCGATCATCAACACGCGCGACGAGCCTCACGCCGATCCGGAGAAGTACCGCCGGCTCCACGTCATCGTCGGCGACGCCAACATGAGCGAGGTCTCGAATTACCTCAAGACCGGCACGATGGCGATCGTGCTGAGCATGGTCGAGGACGATTTCATCGAGCGCGACCTCTCGGTGGACGGACCGGTGGGAGCGTTCCGCGTGGTCTCGCGCGATCTCAGCTGCCGGGAGCCGATCCGGCTCAAGGACGGTCGCACCATCACCGCCGTGGACCTGCAGCGAGAGTTCCTCGCCATGGCACACAAGTACTATCGGGACCGCGAGGCCGAGCCCTGGGTCCGCGAGGTCCTCGCCCGATGGGAAACGACCCTCGACCATCTCGCCGAGGACCCGATGCAGCTCGGCCGCGAGCTCGACTGGGTCATCAAGCGCCAGCTCATCGAGAACTACATGGCGAAGCACGATCTCGCCTGGAATGACTCGCGCGTCCAGATGATCGATCTCCAGTACCACGACATCCGTCCGGGCCGGGGCCTCTACTACAAGCTCGAGGAGTCCGACGCGGTGGACCGGATCGCAACGGACGACGAGATCGCGAAGGCCATCTACGACCCGCCCAAGGACACGCGCGCGTACTTCCGGGGCATGTGCCTGCAGCGCTACGCGGAGGAGATCGTCTCGGCGAGCTGGGACTCCGTCATCTTCGACCTGAAAGAAGGGCCGCTCAAGAAGATCTTCATGCTGGAGCCCCTGCGGGGCACCGAGGCGCACGTCCGCCAGCTGTTGACCGAGTCGCCGACGGCCGCGGACCTGCTGCGCAACATCTCGCGCGCCGCCTCCGGGGTGTAACCGTGGACGGCGAACGCTGGCGGTCGCTGTTCAACGACTACTCGAACTCGAGCTTCGTCGAGCTGCTCCGTCGGGCGTCGCCGCATCTGGTCCCGGGCCTCGGGCCCGCGCCGGGCGCCGAGGTCCCGGAGCCCGTCCACGGCACGACCGTCCTCTCCGTGCGATATCGTGACGGGGTGATCATGGCCGGCGACCGCCAGGCGACCGCGGGCTACCAGGTGGCGAGTCGCCGCATCGAGAAGATCTTCAAGTCCGACGAGCTGTCGGGTGTCGGCATCGCCGGCGCCGCCGGCCCCGCCATGGAGATGGCAAAGCTGTTCCAGACCGAGCTCGAGCACTACGAGAAGGTGGAGGGCGAGAACCTCTCGCTCGAGGGCAAGGCGAACCGCCTGAGCCAGATGATCCGGATGAATCTGCCCGCCGCGATGCAGGGCCTCGTGGTGGTCCCGATCTTCGCCGGCTTCGACGAGAAGGCGGGCGTGGGCCGACTGTTCAAGTACGACATCACCGGCGGTCGCTACGAGGAGACCAACTACGACGCGCAGGGGTCGGGCTCGAAGGACGCGCGCGACTCGCTGAAGAAGCTCTGGAAGCGCGACATGGCTCGCGACGATGCGATGCGCGTCTCGCTCGAGGCGCTCATCGACGCCGCCGACGAAGACGTCGGGACCGGCGGTCCCGACCTGGTGCGCGGGATCTTCCCCTCCGTGAAGACCATCACGCGATCCGGCTTCGGGGACGTGCCGGAGGACGAAGTGCGCCGCGTCTGCGAGGGGATCCTGGCCGACCGCACCCGCAACTCGGACGGGACCTGACATCGTGCCGCTGCCTTATTACGTGAGCCCCGAGCAGATGATGAAGGACAAGGCCGAGTACGCCCGCAAGGGTATCTCGCGCGGCCGGTCCCTGGTCACTCTGGAGTGCGGTGACGGCATCCTGCTGGTGGCCGAGAATCCGTCGACGCTCCTGCACAAGATCTCGGAGATCTACGACCGCATCGCGTTCGCGGGCGTCGGCAAGTACAACGAGTTCGAGAACCTCCGAATCGCCGGCATTCGGCACGCCGACGTCAAGGGCTACTCCTACAGCCGGGGCGACGTGACGGCCAAGGCGCTAGCCAACGCGTACTCACAGGCGCTCGGCAATATCTTCACCCAGGACATCAAGCCATTCGAGGTCGAGGTTTTGGTGGCGGAGGTCGGCGACACCAACGGCGCGAAGAGCGAGATCTACCACATCCTCTACGACGGCACGATCGAGGACGAGCGGAACTACGCGGCGATGGGCGGCCAAGCCGACGAGATCCGCCGCTTCCTCAAGGATCACTACCAGGAGGGCATGACCCTTGGCGACGCGTTGCAGCTCGGCGTCCGGGCGCTGACCGTGACCCAGAACAAAACGCTCACCGAGCGCGATCTCGAGGTCGCGGTTCTCGACCGGACCAAGGCGCGGCGCAAGTTCCGGCGCATCCCCCTGGAAGCGCTCGGTCAACTCCTGGGCGCGGCGAAGTAAGCCGTGTTACGCTGGGGCAGGACAGGCCCATGAAGCGTCGGATCTTCGGTCTCGAGAACGAGTACGGTCTCACCTGCACGCTCAACGGCCAGCGCCGCTTGTCCCCCGACAACGTCGCCCGCTATCTGTTCGAGAAGGTCATCCCCGGCGCCCGCAACGCCAACGTCATCCACGACAAGGCGGGCGAGCGCATCGTCGAGGACCTCCTGCACCAGGCCGAGAAGCGCCTTCGGGAAGACGGGATCTCGGGCAACATCCTGCTCTTCAAGAACAACACCGATTCCGCCGGCAACTCCTACGGCTGCCACGAGAACTACCTGGTTTCCCGCGACGTCTCGTTCCAGCGACTCGCCGAAGCCCTCATCCCATTCTTCGTCACCCGGCAGATCTTCGCGGGCGCCGGCAAAGTGCTCCAAACGCCCCGCGGCTTCCACTACTGCCTGTCCCAGCGCGCTCAGCATATCTGCCAGGAGATCTCCGGGGCGACGACGTCGTCGCGCTCGATCATCAACACCCGCGACGAGCCGCACGCCGACGCCGAGCGCTACCGGCGGCTGCACGTCATCGTGGGCGATTCGAATATGTCCGAAGTCGCGACCTATCTGAAGATCGGGACGACCGCCCTCGTCCTCGACATGATCGAAGATGGGTTCTTCGACCGCGATTACTCGTTGCAATCTCCCGTGCAGGCGATCCGCGATATCTCCCACGATCCAACCCTGCGCGAGGCGATCAAGCTGAAGGACGGCCGCTCGATCACGGCGCTCCAAATGCAGCTCGAGTACCTCGAGTACGCGACGCGCTATGTCAACTCGATCAACGCCGACACGACGACCAAGGACGTCCTCGCACGCTGGACCGACGTCGTCACCAAGCTCGAGTCGGACCCGATGCAGCTCAGCCGCGAGCTCGACTGGGTCATCAAGCGCCAGCTCATCGACAACTTCATGAACCGCCACCGCCTCTCCTGGCGGGACCCGAAGGTGTCGCTGCTCGACCTCCAGTACCACGACATCCGGCCCGACAAGGGCGTCTACTACCGCCTCGTCGCCAACGACCACGTGGACCGGATCACCGACGACGAGACCATCGAGCAGGCCAAGCACGTGCCGCCGCAGACCACCCGGGCGCGGCTCCGCGGCGAGTTCATCCGCCAGGCGAACCTCAAAGGCAAGGACTATCGCGTCGACTGGGTCTATCTGAAGCTCAACGATCCGGAGCGCGAGACCATCCTCTGCAAGGACCCCTTCCAGTCGCACGACGAACGGGTCGAGCGCCTCATCCGCTCCTTCTAGGCTCCACAAGGGAAAGACCCCTCGCGGGACTGACGCACCACCCGGTGTGGCCCGGAACTAAGGTTGACACCCCCTGTCCGGGGGTGCTACGCCTGGAGATGCCCGGTCGAACCTGTCGCGCGCTCATCCGAGCGGTCTCACAGCGTAAGGAGTTCCCGATGTTCAGTAACCAGAAGGCGCTGGAGAATCAGAAGGCGCTGGAGAAGAACGGCAAGCCCGGCGCGGCGGTACCGCTGCTCACGGTCGTCGGCGACCGCGCGCGGATGGAAGGTAAATTCGACATTGCGGACTCGATCCAGGTGGAGTGCGAAATCGGCGGTGAGATGAACGTCGGCGGCAAGCTCGTCATCGGCGAGAAGGGCCGTGTCAACGCCAATGTGCAGACAGTCGACGCGGTCGTCATGGGTCACTACGCGGGCAACATGATCGCGACCGGCAACGTCGAGATCGCCGAGACCGGCCGGGTCACCGGCAACATCACGACCGACTCGCTTGTCATCTCGAAGGGCGGCTTCTTCAACGGCAACGTCACGAAGATGAACGAATCGACGAACGGCCAGCGACCGGTCTATCTGGTCGAGGACGACCGGCCTGCCCAGCTCAGCGGGCAGAGGTAGACAGGCCCGCGCGGAACAGCGCCTATGTTGTGGAGGAAGTCGAGCAAGCGCCCGACCAAGGGAAGCGATCTCACGGCCTTTATCGATGAAGGGTCGGAGATCGAGGGTAAGTACTCGTTCACCGGAACCGTCATGATCAACGGCCGGTTCCGGGGCGAGATCGTCTCCAGCGACAGCCTCATCATCGGTGAGAAGGGCGTCGTCAACGCCTCCGTCCGGGCGGGCATCGTCTTGATCAGCGGCGAGGTGGTCGGCAACGTGTGCGCGTCCGAGCGGGTCGAGCTACGCGGCACCGCGCGGGTTTGCGGCGACGTTGAGGCACCAATCGTGGTGGTCGAGGAGGGCGTGCTCTTCGACGGCCACTGCAGGATGACCAAGGCCCGGTCCGCGGACGAGGCCTCCGTCACCCGCGACACAACGGTCGTTTCCCTGAAACGGTCGTAACCCCGCCGCTCACTCCAGCGCGCCGATCGCGGCCTCGACGGCGGCGAGGACCGTGCCCGCCTCGCAGAGCCCCAGCGCCGCATCGAGGTCGGCCTTGAGATAGCGGTCCCGGTCGAGCGGTGGGATCCGCCCCCGCACGGCGTCGCGCGCCGCCGAGCTGCCGCGTCCCGGCGGGAGAGGGGCCCGGAAATCGAGCGCCTGAGCCGCCAGCAACAACTCGATGGCGAGGACCTGGCGGGCGAGCCCGGCGGCGCGCCGCGCCTTGAGGGCCGAGCCCGCCGCCATCGAGTTGTAGTCCTCCTGGAGACCCGAGGTCGGAATGGACTCCACACTCGCCGGCAGCGCCAGCGTCCGGAGCTCGGCGACCAGTGCCGCGGCCACGTACTGGGCGATCATGTAGCCGGAATGGACGCCGCCGCGCGGCGAGAGAAAGGGCGGCAGCGCCTCGTTCGTCAGCGGGTTCACGAGCCGGTCGATCCGCCGCTCGCTGATTCCGGCGAGCTGGCCGAGCCCCAGCGTCAGCGTGTCAAGCGCCAGCCCCAGCACCTCACCGTGGAAGTTTCCGCCGCTCAGCACGGCGCCGTCAGCGGGGAACACGAGCGGATTGTCGGAGACCGACGCGAGCTCGCGCTCGATCACCGCCCGTGCGAATGTGACCGCCTCGCGCGTCGAGCCGTGCACCTGCGGCATGCAGCGAAGGCTGTAGGCGTCCTGGACGCGCGTGCAGTCGCGGTGCGAGGCGATGATCCCGCTCTCCGCCGTGAGGCGAACCAGGTTGGCGGCGGCCGCGAGCTGGCCCGGATGGGGTCTGAGCGCGTGGATCCGTGGATCGAATGCGGCGTTCGATCCCATGAGCGCTTCGAGCGACATGGCGCCCGCGACGTCGGCCAGGCGCGTGAGGCTCGCTGCATCGAGGATCGTGAGGGCCCCGTGCCCGGCCATGAGGTGCGTGCCGTTGAGAAGCGCGAGCCCTTCCTTCGTCTCGAGGACGAGAGGGCTCACGCCCGCACGGGCCAACGCCTCGGCGGCGGGAATCTGCCGGTCGCCGTCCGAGGCCGAGCCTTCGCCGAGGAGACAGAGTGCCACGTGGGCGAGGGGCGCCAGATCTCCCGACGCCCCGACCGAGCCCAGCTCGGGCACGACGGGGTGGACGCGCCGGTTCAGGCACGCGATCACCGTTTCGACGACCGTGGGCCTCACGCCGGACGCGCCGCGCGCGAGAGAGGCCGCGAGCAGGAGCATGATCGCTCGCACATCCGCCTCCGCGAGGGGCGCGCCCACGCCCCCGGCGTGGCTCAAGACGAGGTTCCGCTGCAGGTCGGCACGCTCGCTCGATGGAATGACGACGTCCTTGAGCTTCCCCACGCCGGTCGTGATTCCGTAGATCGGCTCCGCGCCCGCCGCCAGCCGGTCGACGAAGGCGCGACCGGCGCGCAAGGCCTGCTCCGCACCCGGGGCCAGCGAAACCTGCTCACCCCGCCGGGCGACCGCTTCGACGACCTGGAGCGTGAGCGGCCCGCCGTCTAGATCGACCATGGTTCACAGTCGCGCCCCGGCCGGCGGGGCCCCAGCCCCGCGACGGCCTGCGGCGCGCACCACCCCCGCGTCAGCTCGCGGACCCGCGCCAGGAGCTCGCGCTCGTCGACAGTCACGAGACGTCCGGACTCGACGACGCGTCGCCCGTGGACCCACACGTCCGTGACAGCCCGGGAGGACATCGCGTAGACCATCGACTTCAGGAGGTCGATCCGCGGGTGGAGCGAGACGTCATCGAGGTCCACCGCGACGAGGTCGGCGAGCCGGCCCGGCGCGATCACGCCCGCCTCGAGCCCAAGGACCTCGGCGCCCGACCGGGTGCCGAGCCCGAAGGCCGTCACCGCGTCGATCGCGGCGCCGTCGAGAAGGCGCACCCGCTGGAGGAGAGACGTCATGCGCATCTCCTCGAACACCGAGAGGCGGTTGTTGGTGCAGCCGCCGTCGGTGCCGAGCCCGATTCTGACCCCCGCCCTCAAGAGCTCGGGGACCCGCGTGATGCCGTCGCCGAGAAACATGTTGGAGCTCGGGCAGTAGGCGAGCGCGGCCCGCCGGGCGCCCATCAACCCGATTTCCTCGTCGTCGAGCCAGACACAGTGGACGCCAATCATCCGTGGACCGAGAACGCCGAGGCCGTCGAGGTATCGGATCGGCGTGGCCCCGTGCTCCCGGAGCGTGCGCTCGCCCTCGGCGCGTCCCTCGGCCACGTGGATGTGGAACCGCGTGGCCTCCGTCTCCGCGATCTCCGACCCTGCGCGGATCATCTCGGGGGACGCGCCGTGAGGGCTGTGAGGGGCGGGTTGCACCATCGTGGTCTGATCCTCCCGGTGCGCCGCGATCAGCTCCCGCGTCCGGCGGGCCGCGTCGGCGACCGTCTCACGATAGCGCTTGGGCGCGCCCTGCCAGTCGTACATGGCGCGCGCCAGGACGACGCGGATCCCGACCGCGCGCGCGGCCTCGATCACTGCTTCGGCATTCTCGTTGCCCTCGTCCTGGAGGTAGAAGAAATCCACGCAGGTGGTGGCGCCCCCCAGCAGCATCTCGGCGAACGCGAAGGAGGCGCCGAGCGCGATTCCCCGGCGGTCCAGGCGTTCGGAGAACGGGTAGAGCACGTGGTCGCGCCAGCCCGTGAAGTCGAGGTCGTCGCCGAGACCGCGCAGGAGCGACTGGAAGGTGTGGCAGTGCGCGTTGACCGTCCCGGGCACGAGGGCCTTGCCGGCGAGCGTGACGTCATCCGAGGAGGGGCGGTCGACGCGCTCGATCGAGGCGATCCGCCCGCCCTCGAGCGTCACCACCCGGCCCGACGTCCACCCGCCCTCGGTCAGGACGAGGTCGGGGATGAGCCTCAGGGTCACTCCGCCAGCCAGACGGTGTCGAGCTGGTTGTTGAGGAAGTGGCTCGGGGTGATCGTCCAGCCCCGCACCCGCGCGTTGTGCGGGACGATCCGATGCCACTGGAAGGTAAAGATGTAGCGCACCTCCTCGTCGAGCAGCCGTTTCTCGAATTCCCTGATGTGCCGGCGCCGCTCCTCCCGGTCGGCGGCGCGACTCTGACGCTGGTAGAGCTCGTCGAGGACCCGGTCGGTGTAGCGACCGTAGCGGCTTACCATGGGTGACCCCGCTTTCGCCCGGATCACGTCGTGATCCCCGGCAAGTCGATCCCGTGGCGCCGCGCCGCCGCGACGGCCTCCGGGTACCCCGCGTCGGCATGCCGCATGATACCGGTGCCCGGATCGGTCGTGAGCACCCGCTCGAGGCGCCGCGCCGCCTCCGGTGTGCCGTCGGCGACGACGACCATGCCGGCGTGGATCGAGTACCCGATGCCCACGCCGCCGCCGTGGTGTACCGACACCCACGTCGCGCCCGACGCCGTGTTGAGGAGCGCGTTGAGAACGGGCCAGTCGGCGATCGCATCCGAGCCGTCGCGCATCGACTCGGTCTCGCGATTCGGCGAGGCGACCGAGCCCGAGTCGAGATGGTCACGGCCGATGACGATGGGGGCCGTCACGGCGCCCCTGGCGACGAGGTCGTTGAAGATTTGCCCGGCCTTTGCGCGGTCGCCGTAGCCGAGCCAGCAAATGCGCGCCGGCAGCCCCTGGAAGCTGACGCGCTCCCGGGCGAGGCGCAACCAGCGGACCAGGGGCTCGTTCTCCGGAATGGCCTCCATCAGCGCCCGGTCGGTCACGTAAATGTCCTCGGGATCACCCGAGAGCGCCACCCAGCGGAACGGGCCCAGCCCCTGGCAGAAGAGCGGACGGATGAACGCGGGAACGAAGCCGGGATAGCTGAAGTCGGAGACACCCGCGTTTTCGGCCTCGCGCCGGAAGTTATTGCCGTAATCGAAGAGGACCGCGCCCGTCCGCTGGAACTCGAGCATCGCCCGCATCTGGGCGGCGATCGATTCGTATGCCCGTTTCAAATATGTCTTCGGGTCACGCGCGCGCAACGCACGCGCGTCCTCCACCGACAGTCCAGCCGGCACATACCCGGTGAGCACGTCGTGGGCGGAGGTTTGATCGGTCACCACGTCGAATCGAACTCCGCGGCGGGCGAGCTCGGGATGCACCTCGGCGGCATTGCCGTGGACGGCGATCGAGAGGGGCTCCCGGCGGGCCCGCGCCTCGTCGGCCCAGCCGAGCGCCTCGTCCAGCGACGACGTCACGCGGTCGACGTACCGGAGTCTGAGCCGGCGCTCGATGCGCTCGCGATCGACCTCGACGAAGAGCCCGACGCCGCCGTTCAGCGTGACGGCGAGCGGCTGCGCCCCGCCCATTCCCCCCAGCCCGGCGGAGAGCACGAGCCGGCCCGCCAGCGAGCCGCCGAAGTGCTTCCGCGCGCAGGCGCCGAACGTCTCGTACGTGCCCTGGAGGATCCCCTGAGTGCCGATGTAGATCCAGGAACCCGCCGTCATCTGGCCGTACATCGTGAGCCCCATCGCTTCGTACTGCCGGAAGTGCTCCCAGTCGCCCCACTCGGGCACGAGCAACGCGTTGGCGATCAGCACGCGGGGCGCGTCGAGATGAGTTCTGAACACGCCGACGGGCTTGCCCGACTGGACGAGGAGCGTCTCGTCGGCCTCGAGCCGGCGGAGCGTCCTCACGATCGCGTGATACGCCTCCCAGCTGCGGGCCGCCTTGCCCGACCCGCCGTAGACGACGAGGTCCTCCCACCGCTCCGCGACGTCGGGGTCGAGGTTGTTCATGAGCATCCGGAGCGCCGCCTCCTGCGGCCAGCCTTTGCAGGACAGCGCGGTGCCGCGTGGCGCGCGGATGGGCGCGGCAGGGCGATGGGTGAGCGAGACCATCAGCCGTCACTCTATCGAGACGCGCCGTTGAGTACAATGGCCGCGCGTCGCCATGCCGATCCTCAAAGCGTTGATCGCCGCGCTCGCCTTCGGGCTCAGCGCGCCGCTCGCGAAGCTGCTTCTCGCCGTCGTGCCGCCGCTGTTCCTCGCCGGGCTGCTGTATCTCGGCGCCGGGGTGTTCCTCGGCCTGACGCGGCTCGTCTGGCGCCGCCGGCCGACCGCCGGCCGGCCGTTGACGCTTCGCGATCGATGGATCCTGGCCGCAGTCGTTCTGGTGGGGGGCGTCCTCGCGCCGCCGCTGCTTCTCTGGGGGCTCGCGCGAAGCCCCGCCACGACCACGGCGCTCCTGCTCAACCTCGAGGTCGTCTTCACGACCATTCTGGCGGGCATCGTCTTCGGTGAGCATCTGGGCCCGCGCGTCGGCGGCGCGGCCGTCGTCATGGCGCTCGGGGGCGTCGCCCTGGGGTGGACGCCGGGCGACCCGGCGATCACCGTCGCGGCCGTGGCCGTCGCCCTGGCGTGCGCGCTGTGGGCGCTCGACAACAATCTGACCCGCCTCATCGCCGAGAGCGACCCGTTGCTCATCGTCGAGGTCAAGGGCCTCGTCGCCGGGACCGTCAACGCGCTCCTGGCGCTCGTGAGCGGGCAGCCCTGGCCGACGCCGGGCGCGACCGCCCTCGGGCTGGCCCTCGGAGCGGTGAGCTACGGCACGAGCCTCGTCCTGTTCATCCTGGCAATGCGCGGGCTCGGCGCCGCGCGAACGGGCGCGTACTTCGCGACGGCGCCGTTCTTCGGCGCCGCCGGCGGCCTTTTACTCGGCGAGTCGCCGACGGCCGGCCTCATCGCCGCGGCGGCGCTCATGGCCGCGGCGACGTGGCTCCTGGTCCGCGAGCGCCACTCGCACCGGCATCGGCATGCGGCGAGCACCCACAGCCATCTGCACGTCCACGACGCCCACCACCAGCACGCCCACGATGACGTGGAAGGGCCGGAGCCCCACAGCCATCCGCACCCGACCGGCCCGCTGGAGCACGAGCACCCGCATACTCCCGACATCCACCACGATCACGGCCACCGCTGAGGGCGGTACACCGTACCGCCGAGGCGGTATACTCGCGGCGCCCGACCGACCAGGTCCGAGGAGAGGACGCACATGCTCGCCGATCACCCGAAACGCCGGCTCGGCATCGTCCTGGCCCCCTTCGCCGCCCTGCCGGCGGCCGAGTTCGTCGCCGTCGCCCGCGAAGCGGAAGCGCGAGGCTATCACATGGCGTGGACGGGCGAGGCATCGGGCTATGACGCGATCACCCTCATGGCGATCATCGCGAGCCACACCGAGCGGCTTCATGTGGGCTCCGCGGTCGTGCCGGTCCAGACGCGAACGCCGGTCCTCCTCGGCCAGAGCGCGGCGACGCTCAACCACATGGCACCCGATCGTGTCGTGCTTGGAATCGGCCTCTCGAGCCGCGTCATCGTGGGCGACTGGCACGGACTCGCCTTCGCGCCGGCGCTCCAGCAGATCCGCGAGGCGGTCCAGATCATCCGCATGGTCGCCGCCGGCGAGCGCGTGACCTTCGAGGGCAAGTTCTATCGCGTCAAGAATTTCCGCCTCGCGGCGCCGCCGCCCTCAAAGCCGATTCGCGTCGTTCTCGCCGCCCTCGGTCCCGAGATGCTGGAGCTGGCGGGAGAGATCGCCGACGGTGTGGTCCTGAACTGGATCCCGCCGGAGACGGTTCCCGCCTCGATCGGGCACCTGGAAGCCGGGGCGCGGAAGGTGGGCCGGACGCTCGGCGACTTCGAGATCGCGTCGTTCATTCGCACGTGCGTCACCGACGATGTGCTCGCTGCGCGCGAGGCGCTGGCGCGCGATATCACGGGCTACACGACGGTGGACGTCTACCGGAGCTTCTTTCGAAGCGCCGGCTTCGGCGACGAGGTCGACGCGGTGAACGCCGCCTGGCGTGCGGGTGACCGCGCCGGTGCGGTGAAGCAAGTGTCGCCGCGACTCCTCGACGGTCTCGGGGTCGTGGGGCCCCCGGCGTTCTGTCGCGAGCGCATCGCCGAGTTCGCGCGCGCCGGGCTCACCCAGCCGGTGATCGTGCCGTTCGCGCCGGGCGCAAGCGTCGACGCGCGCGAAGCACAGCTCCGGACCTTGCGCGCCTTCCCGTGAGCGACAGAACGCAGCTCCGAGTCCTCGGCGTCATTCCGGCCCGTCTTCGGTCCACCCGCCTGCCCCGTAAGGTCCTCCGCGAGATCGCCGGCAAGCCCCTCATCGTCCACGTGTACGAGGCGGCCCGGCGGGCGCCGGATCTCGCCGACCTGCTGGTGGCGACCGATTCCCAGGAGGTCGTCGGCGCGTGCGCGGCGTTCGGCATCCCCGCGCTCATGACGTCCTCCGAGCACCCATCGGGGACGGATCGGATCTGGGAGGTCGCGCAGGCGCGCACCGCCGACGTCTACGTGAATATCCAGGGTGACGAACCGTTGATCACGCCGGACCACATCCGGCTCCTCGTCGGTCCGTTCCGTGAGCGTCCCGAGACCCAGGTGACCACGCTCAAGATCCGCCTCGAGCCCGAGGAGATGTCCAACCCGAACGTGAACAAGGTCGTCTGCGGCGTCGACGGCCGGGCGCTCTACTTCTCGAAGCATCCAATCCCGTACGATCGCGATGGGATCGGCGTCGTGCGCTACAAACACCCGGGCTTCTACGCGTATCGGAAAGCGGCGCTCGACGCTTTCCACCGTCTGCCCCCGTCGCCGCTCGAGTTGGTGGAGAAGCTCGAGCAGCTCAGGTTCCTCGAGCACGGCATCGACATCGTCGTCGTCGAGACCGACGCGCCGACGATCGGCGTGGACACGGAGGCCGACCTCCGGGCCGTCGAGACACTCTTGACCGGGCGTCGCCCGACGTCCAGATGACCGGCAGCACCGCGCGCGGTATGCTAGCGGCATGCCGAGGACAGAGTCGGGCGCGATGATCTCGCGACTCGTCGCACTGGGTTTCGCCGTTGTGGTTTCGCTGCTGGTCCCATCGGCGGGGCTCGCCGAGCCCAGCTCGCCCGCCGCGGACCAGGTCCGCCAGCCCACGGTGACGCCCAGCGCGGAGAGCGAGTACAACCGAGGCATCCGCGCGCGCCTCGCCAAGGACTGGGCAACGGCGGTGGAGGCTTTCCGCGGCGCCATCACCTTGCACGCCGCATTCCCTGAAGCCTGGAACGAGCTGGGCTACGCGCTGCGCAACCAGGGTCGTTACACCGAGTCGCTCCAGGCCTACGACCAGGCGCTGCGGCTCCGGCCGAACTTCCCCGAGGCGCTCGAGTACCTCGGCGAGGCCTATGTGAAGCTGGGCCGGCTCGACGACGCGCGACGGATCCTGGACCTGCTGCGCCCGCTCGACGCGGGGCGCGCGAAGGAACTGGCGGAAGTCATCCAGGCCGGGCGGTAGCCCGGGGCGATGGCGCCTCGGACTTTCCCCGCTGTTAGAACCGGGACGCCGTGAGCCTCACGTCGGCCCGCGCCCAGGCCTTCCGGAAGCCCTCGTCGACCGGCGCGGCTTCAGCCGTCTTCCCCTGCGCCTTCAGACTTTGCGCGAGCCCGAACAGCGACCAGCCGTTGCCGGGGTTCCTTCTCAGGTCCTCCCGGTAGACCTGCTCGGCGTCACTCGCACGACCGGCCTGGAGCAGCACGGCGCCCAGCGCCTGGCGCACGGGGAAGTACCACGGCGGCGGCTCCGTGAACCAGTGGGTGTCCTGCTCGGCGACCGCCGCGCGCAGCAACCGCTCGGCGGTCGCGACATCGCCGGCCTTCGCCGCGATCTCGCCCGCCAGCAGATTCGCCGCCAGCTGGAGCATGTTCTTCGCGCGGAAGAAGAAGGCAATGCTGCGCTCCGGCGGCACGGACTGCAAGATGCTCTCGAGCTCGCGCAACTCTCGCGTGGCCTCGGCGGCCTGCCCCTTCGCGTTGAAGGCGAGGCCACGCGCGTAGCGCCAGACCCCGGACGTGTAGGGCCAGTCGCGAGGCGGCGCGGGATAGCTGAGTACCTCATCCCAGCGGCCGAAGCGCGCGAGCGCCACGATCGGCGCGACCGGGGCCGTCTCCATGTCCGGCATCTGCTTGATCATCTCCGCCGGCGCGTTCTCGGCGAACTCGCGCGCGGCGCGAATCGTCTCCGCGCTGCGCCCCTGCATGGCGGCCGACTGCCAGACGAAGTCGATATTGTGCGGATAGTAGAGCCCCCGATAGATCGGGCTCGGCTGAGCCGTCGTGAAATAGGCGCGGTCGGCCCTGGCCGCTGCCGTATTCACGGTCACGGCGTCCGCGTATCGGCCGACGCGCCAGTAGATGTGTGAGGGCATGTGAACCAGGTGCCCGGCCCCGGGCATCAGCGGCAGCAGGCGATCGGCGGCGGCCTCGGCGCGGCCCGGTTGCGTGCTCGCCTCGACCGCGTGAATGTAAAGATGAAGCGCGCCGGGGTGGTTGGGGTTCCGGGCGATGACGCGCTCCAGGGTCTGGACGATCTCCTCGGTGCCCGGCTGCGGGCTACCGTCGGGGGCCCAGAGATTCCACGGCCGGAGGTTCATCATGGCGTCGGCGAAGAACGTCGAAGCCTCCAGGTCGTCGGGAAGCTGCCGCGCGACGTCGCGCATCGCGTCGGCATAAGCTCGGTCGAGCACCTCGCGCTTGGCCTGGGGATCGGCGGAGTGACGCTTGGCGAGGGCCTGAATCAGTGCGCGCTCCGCCGGTCGCGCTTCGGCCCCCAGCGCTCCCGCCTGCTGCGCAGCGGCCAGTGCCCTCTTCTCGCGATCGGCGTCGGTCGGGTGGTTGTAGTTCCCACCCTCGGTCAACGCGATACCCCAGAAGCACATGGCGCACTTGGGATCGATGCGCGCGGCCTCCCGGAATGCCTTCTGCGCCTCGTGGTGGTTGAACGCGTAAACCAGCCGCAAGCCCTGATCGAACCAGCGCTGGGCGTCCGGGGACGTCGTCGTGATCCGATACGAATAGTTTCCGAGCGAATCGTAGAGGACGGGACGACCATCGACGGAACTCCGTCCGTGAGCTCCGTGCGTCTGGCTCTGCACGGCGTCCTGTCCCTGCGCCGCGCAGCCGGTCAGAGCGAGAAGTAGCGCGGAGAAGACGATCAAGCGATGCCTCAGCAATGTGTGCTCCTCCTCTCGGGTTCCATGACCCGCGTGGTTGTCTCCAAGGGGACGTCGACGAGTCAGGTGCATCACGCACACCTGATGCCAGATGCGTGACAGTCGAAAATCGACAGCCGCGAAACGATGTTCCGAGCAGAGAGCCTCCGTACGGTTCTCTCTCCGGAGGGCGCCACGCCCGAGCGTTCGGGCGGTTCGCTCCAGAAGGAGACGCCCCGCAAGAAGCGGCACCTCACCGATAGGCGCACGGCGGAACCGGGGTCCGGAAGGGCGCCTGAGTCAGGTGTTCGCCGTGCGGGAAGAGCCGCAATTGCCGCGGACGGGGCTGCCTCGCAAGCCGCCGGCCTTGGAGCGTGAGGAACCACGCCGCTCGGGCCACGTCGACGCCCGCTGCCCCGAGGTCACCCGACCACCGGACCACAGAGCGACGCCGCGCGGCGACGAGCGCCCGCGCGGTCACGGGGCCGATTCCTGGCACGCGCACCAGAACCTCGTACGGGGCGCGGGAGACCTCGATCGGGAACCGCTCGGGATGCGCGAGGGCCCACGCCGTCTTCGGGTCGTCGTGGAGCGACAGGTTGCCATCCGCGCCAAAGACCAGCTCGTCATACTCGAAGCCGTACTGCCGCAGGAGATGCTCCGCCTGGTAGAGCCGTAGCTCGCGCGCCGCCGGTGTCGAGCGCCTCCCCTCCAGCGGGGTGCCCACCACCGGTTGGAAGGCGCTGAAGTGAGCGTGGTGCAGGAGACGTTGCCGCTCGAGGCGGGCCACGAGCCCGAGGATCTCTCGGTCCTGCTCGCCCGCCGCGCCCACGACGAACTGGGTCGTGGGACCGACAGTGGCGAACCCCGTCGGCGCCCCGAGCCGTCTGCGCTCGAGGACGAGACGACCCGCCAGCTCCAGCTTGGGCAGCAGGTCCCCCGCGAAGTCCTTTTCCCGCGCGAGAGACCGCACGTACGCTGCGCCGGGCGCTTCGAGGTTTATCGACACGCGGCTGGCCAGGCCCACCGCCGTCTCGACCTGAGCGGACTCGGCGCCGGGCAAGAGCTTCAGGTGAACGTACCCGCGGAAGCCCTCGCGCCGCCGCAGCAGATCGACGGCCGCGAGCATGCGGTCGGTCATCTTCGACGGGCGACCAGGAACGCCGGACGTCAGGAATAGCCCGTCGGCGAGGCCGCTGCGATGCGCGCCCATGAACACGCGGGCGACTTCTTCCGGCTGAAGGTAGGTCCGCCGGACTTTGCCGCCGCAAAACGTCGGGCAGTAGCCGCAGGAGAGGGAGCAGGCGTTGGTCTGCATGACGCGCATGAGACGCGTCACCCCCTGGCCCGGGTAGCGCACCTTCGTGATACCGACCGGATCTCCCGGGCGCGTGAGGGCGCTTCCCGGGCCTACGGCTGCGCCTCCCGTCCCGTCGCGGTCCGCCGACTCCGAGAGAAGCGTCACCCGTGTCCTCAGATCCATGTCAGGTCGTTGTATACTATACATGAGACGAGTAGTTCAGCCGACTTCCCTCAACCCTCACGCTCGCCTCCTCCTCCACGAATCTCGGGCGCCTTTACCGGGATCTGGATCCCCTCGGCTCGGAAGCGCCGGAGGATGCGCTTGCGCAGCTCGTGCTGGACGAGGAACTGGTCTGTGAACGACTTCACCTGGCAGAAGAGCGTGAAGTCGAGCGAGAAGTCGCCGAAGCCGGGGATGAGCCGCACGGACGGCGCGGGCTCCCCCAAGAGGCCCGGCACCTCGCCGACCGCGCGCGTCGCCTCTTCGACGACGAGCTGCTCGACCCGGTCGGGATCGGCACCATAGTCGACGCCGACGCGGATCAGGAGCGCCAGCCGCGATTCCGGCAGGTCGTAGTTGGTGATGATCGATTCGGCCACTTTCTTGTTCGGGATGGTGACCACGACGTTCCGGAGCATTCGAACTCGTGTCGAGCGCCATCCGATGTCCACAACGTGGCCCTCGACCGTGTCGGCGACCTTCACGTAATCGCCGACACGGATCGGCTTGTCGGCCAGCAGGTGGGCCCCCGCGAAGAGGTTCGAGAGCGTGTCCTGAAGCGCCAGCGCCACCGCGAGACCACCCACGCCGAGCGCCGTGAGGATCGGCGTGATCTCGACGCCGATCGCGGTGAGCAGCATGAGAAAGCCGACGATGTAGACGACGCCGCGGACAACGGACTGGCCGAGGCCGGTAAGCAGAACCCCGAGGGCCCTTCGCTCGCTCGCCCGCTGGATGAGGATGCTCAGCGTCTTCGCGGCAGTGATGGTCACGGAGAGGATCACCGCGACCTCGAGGACGAGGCCCAGCTGCTCGTAAAGGCGCCGCGACAGGCGCTCGGTCTGGCCGGCGAACTCGACCGCGACCCACAAGCCGAGGACGAGCGACCACAGGACCGAGGGCAGCCGGATCGCCGGAGCGAGTGAGGCCCAGTCGTTCGGCGAGCGCGCCCACCGGCCGAGCACGGAGAGGAAGAGGGCCCGGAGCACCAACGCGACGACGGCAGCGGCGGTGAACGCGAGAGCCGGCCACGCGAGCGGCCACATGGCGCTACATGCTATCGTAGTTCGCGCCCATGAGTCAGCGTGGACTCTTCTACGGCTGGGTCGTGCTCGCCGCCGCGGCCACGGTCGTGGCGATCGGGCAGGGATCCCTCTTCGCGCTCGGCGTGTTCCTCAAGCCGCTCGAAGACTCGATGCGCTGGAGTCGCAGCGCGATCTCGATGACTGCGCTCATCAACTGGATGGCGATGGGGGCGGGCTCCTTCTTCTGGGGCGTACTGTCCGACCGGGTCGGGAGCCGCGCCGTGACGGTCGCCGGCGGCTCTCTGCTCGGTCTGGGGCTCGTGCTATCCGGTCAGGCGACAGCGCTCTGGCAGCTCCACGTGACGTTCGGCCTGGGTGTGGGGTTCGCGGCGGGAGCGTTCCTGACGCCGCTCTCCGCGACGGCGACGAAGTGGTTCACGGCCAACCGCGGTCTCGCCGTGGGCATCGTGTCCGCCGGCGGCGGCGCCGGCATGCTCGTAATCTCACCCCTCGTCAGCTGGCTCACGTCCGCCTACGACTGGCGGGTGGCGATGATCGCGCTCGGCGACCTGGCCTGGCTGGTGACGATCCCGGTCGCGCTCCTGATCCGTAACGCTCCGGCCGAGATGGGCGCAGTCGCGCGGGGCGGCGCGGCCGCGCCCCAGCGCAACTTCTCCACGGGCCAGGTGCTGCGCGCACCGCAGTTCTGGGCGATCGCGCTCACACACTTTGCCTGCTGCGCCGCGCACGCAGGCCCGATCTTCCACATGGTGACCCACGCGATCGACCAGGGCGTGGCCGCGATGCTCGCCGCCACCGTTCTCGGGGTCTCGGGCCTCTCATCGATCGCCGGGCGGATCGCCTGCGGCCTGATCGCCGATCGATTCGGCGCCAAGCCGACGCTCATCGTGGGTCTCGCGTTCCAAGCGGTCATGGTCTTCGCTTACCTTTTCACACGCGACACCTGGAGCTTCTACGCGGCCGCGGTGGCCTTCGGCCTCTCATACGGCGGCGTGATGCCCCTCTACGCGCTCGTCACGCGCGAGTACTTCGGCGAGAAGGTCATGGGAACGGCCTACGGCGCGGTGTTCCTCGTCTCGACGCTCGGCATGGGGCTCGGCTCCTGGGCCGGTGGCTGGATTCACGACGCCTTCGGCACCTACGCTTGGCTCTTCATCAGCTCGGCCGCCATCGGCGTCATGGCGATGGTCCTGGCGCTGACGTTCCGGCCGCCTCGCGTCGCGATCGCGCCGGTCCGTGTCGTTGCCGGCGCACGCTAGTCGTTCCTCACACAGGGCCCGCACCATTAGCGGTTGACACCTTCGAGCCCGGGATGGTACTAATTCGTCGCCTTTCCATAATGTTAGGCCGCACCCAGTGCCCGCAATCCTGATCTGAAGGAGGTTCACGCATGGACGCCGAGGGTTTGAATCGAAGGAAGTTCATGACGATATCGGGCGCGGCGGCGGCCGCCACTGTCGGCCTCGAGGGAATCCTGGCCGCGCAGCGGCCGCCGGCCCACGCGCAGGGCACCAAGCTCCACCTGCTCCGCTGGAACGACTTCGTCCCGGCGGCGGATGAGGTCCTGGCCAAGCAGATGCCGGAAGCCTCCAAAGCCCTCGGGGCCGAAGTCACTCTCGAGCGGATCAACGCCAACGACCTCCAGGCGCGCATCACGGCCGCGATCTCGTCGGGGAGCGGGCCGGACATCATTCACGTGCTGAAGAACTGGCCCCACCTCTACGAGAAGAGCCTGGTGGACGTGAGCGACGTCGCCGAGGCGACCGGGAAGGCCCAGGGCGGCTTCTACCCGGCGATGACCGAGCTCTGCAAGGTCGGCAGCACCTGGCGCGCTGTCCCGCACGCGATCGTCGGGGGCCAGATCGCGTATCGGAAGTCGCTGTTCGAAGAAGTCGGCGCCAAGGAGTTCCCGAAGACGTGGCAGCAGTACCGGGAGGTCGGCACGAAGCTCAAAGCCAAGGGGTACCCGATCGGCCAGACCGCCGGTCACACCTTCGGGGATGCGCCCGTGTTCTGGTATTCCTTCATGTGGGCGTGGGGCGGCAAGGAGGTCGAGAAGGACGGCCGAACCGTCGCCATCAACTCGAAGGCGACGGTCGAGTCCGTGAAGTTCGCGGTCGGGTTCTGGAAGGACGCCTGCGACGAGGGCGGCCTCGCGTGGGACGACTCGAACAACAACCGCGCGTTCCTGTCGGGCACGATCTCGGCGACCATCAACGGCGCGTCGATCTACGTCGAGTCGCTGCGGAACAAGGAGAAGTACAAGACCGAGAAAGGCGCCCTGATGCACACCGACATCCTCCACGCGCCAAACCCGGCCGGGCCGGCGGGTGTCTTCCATCTCCATGCGCCGTTCAGCCACGCGGTGATGGGCTACTCGAAGAATCAGAAGCTCGCGAAGGACTTCCTCAAGTGGCTCCACGGCAAGGAGCAGTTCGAGGGCTGGTTCGTCGCCCAGAAGGGATTCAGCGTGGGCTCGACGACGGACTGGGAGAAGCACAAGATGTGGGAGCTCGACCCGGTCATGCTGCCGTACCGGACCGCCGCGCGTGCGTTCCGTCTCTACGGGTATGCCGGGCCGCCCGGACGCGCGGCGTCTGAGGCGGAGTCGAAGTACATCATCACCGACATGTACGCCAAGGCCATCCAGGGCATGAAACCCGAGGATTCAGTGAAGTGGGCGGAGTCTGAGCTGAAGAAGATCTACGCCTAACCAACCGGAACGCGTCGTCTTGCTGGAGCGACACGATGCCTGAGAAGCGCTCCCGGTCGATCGCGGGCGGGGCGGGCGGAGCCACGGAGGCTGCCCGCTTCACCACCATGCCCCGGGAAGCGACGAGCATGGGACTCATCGCTCGGCTTCTCGAGGACGAGCGCGTGCTCGGGTTCCTCCTCCTCGTCCCCACCGTCATCCTGCTGGGGCTGTTCATTGCCTACCCGTTCGTGAAGGGCGTGTGGCTCAGCCTTACGAGCGCGACCGTCGGCAACCCGGGCCAGTTCCTGGGCCTGAGCAACTACGTCAAGATCTGGAACGACTCGATCTTCCAGAGGGCGGCCTACAACACATTCGTCTACACGGCCATCGCGACCGTCGGCAAGCTCACGCTCGGCATGTGGCTGGCGCTCCTCCTGAACCGCCACTTTCGCGGAAAGCGCCTGGTCCGGGCCTCGATGCTCCTCCCCTTCATCGTGCCGACGGTGCTCTCCACCTTCGCCTGGAAGTGGATGTTCGACCCGACCTTCAGCGTCCTGAACTGGACCCTCTACCACTTCGGCTTCATCCAGACGCGGATCGGCTGGCTCACGGACCCGGCGATGGCTCTGGGTTCAGTGATCCTCGTGAACATCTGGCGCGGGATGCCGTTCTACGCGATCACCCTCCTGGCCGGCCTCCAGACCGTCAACCCGGAGCTGCACGAGGCGGCGGCGCTCGACGGCGCGACGGCCTGGCAGCGCTTCTGGCGGATCACGTGGCCGCTCCTCCTGCCGGTCACGATGGTGGTAACGCTCTTCTCGGTGATCCAGACGTTCGCCGATTTCCAGCTCGTCTACGTGCTCACCGGCGGCGGCCCCGCCAACGCGACTCACCTCTTCGCCACCTACGCGTACCAGATCGGCATCAACACGGGGCTCCTCGGCGAGGGCGCGGCGGTCTCGCTGGCGATGTTCCCGATGCTCTTCATCATCGTCGTGATCCAGCTCTGGTACATCCGGCGCGTCGAGGGCGCGTGATGGCGGGCCGCGCGGGCTCCGGCGCGGGCATGGTCGAGGGCGCGCTGTGGCGCAAGTGGGTCTTCTTCTATGTGCCGCTGACGTGCTTCGTCGTCGGCACATTGTTCCCGTTCTACTGGATGCTGGTGACGGCCTTCCGGCCCGACAGCGAGCTCTACCGGCCGTGGCGAGCGGTCAACAACACGCCGTTCTGGACCACCCAGCCCACCGTCGAGCACGTGCTCTATCTCTTCCAGCAGACGATGTTCGCGACCTGGCTCTGGAACACGATGTTCATCGCGATCGTTTCCACGATGATCTCGCTCTTCTGCGGGCTCCTGGCCGGCTACGCGCTGGCCCGGCTCCGCTTCCCGCTGGCGGGGGGCCTCGGCACGGGCATCTTCGTGACCTACCTCGTGCCGCCCACGCTCCTCTTCATCCCGCTCGCCGACATCATTCGTGACTTCCGGCTCGGCGACACACCGTGGTCGCTCATCCTGACCTATCCGACCTTCCTCATCCCGTTTTGCACGTGGCTGATGATGGGGTACTTCAAGACGATCCCGAAAGAGCTGGAGGAGTGCGCGCGCATCGACGGGGCCTCGCGGCTGCGGGCCATGGTCCAGATCATCTTTCCGATCGCCACACCCGGCATCCTATCGGCCGGAATCTTCGCCTTCACGTTGTCCTGGAACGAGTTCATCTACGCCCTCGTCTTCCTCTCCTCCCCGCAACAGAAGACGGTCCCGGTCGGCGTCGTCTCCGAGCTCATCCGGGGCGACGTCTTCTTCTGGGGCCCGCTCATGGCGGGGGCGTTGCTGGGCTCGATCCCGGTCGCTCTCATTTACTCCTTCTTCGTCGAGCACTATGTCGCCGGCCTCACCGGGGCCGTGAAAGGCTGAGGCACGCTGTGGGCGATCTGGTGTACCATCGCGACACTCTGAGCAAGGAGACACGTGCATGGCCCAGGTGATGATGAAGGACCTGAACAAGAAGTACGACGAGGTGCACGCCGTCAAGGACGTGAACCTCCACATTCGGGACAAGGAGTTCGTCGTGCTGGTCGGCCCCTCCGGGTGCGGCAAGTCGACGACGCTGCGGATGGTGGCCGGGCTCGAGGAGATCACGGCGGGCGAGATCACGATCGGGGACCGGATCGTCAACGATCTGCCGCCGAAGGACCGCGACATCGCGATGGTCTTCCAGAACTACGCCCTGTACCCGCACATGACCGTCTACGACAACATGGCCTTCGGGCTCAAGATGCGGAAGTTCCCCAAGCCCGAGATTGCCAAGCGCGTCGGGGACGCCGCCGAGATCCTGGGCATCCAGGAGCTCCTCAAGCGGAAGCCGCGCCAGCTCTCCGGCGGCCAGCGGCAGCGCGTCGCGGTGGGCCGCGCGATCGTGCGCCATCCCCAGGTGTTCCTCTTCGACGAGCCGCTCTCGAACCTCGACGCGAAGCTCCGCGTGCAGATGCGGGTCGAGCTCAAGCGCCTGCACGAGCGGCTCGAGACGACCGCCATCTACGTCACCCACGACCAGGTGGAAGCGATGACGCTCGGTGACCGCGTTGTGGTCATGAAGGACGGCTGGATCCAGCAAGTCGGGGAGCCGCTCGAACTGTACGGGAAGCCCGCCAACCGGTTCGTGGCCGGCTTCATCGGCTCGCCGTCGATGAACTTCGTCGAGGTGACCGTCGCCGACGCGAACGGCGCCCTGTGGGCGGACACGCCGGGGCTGCGGGTGAAGGTGCCGCCGGCGATCGCGGGCCGGCTCGGCGCCTACAAGGGCCAGCGCCTCACGGTGGGCATCCGGCCCGAAGACCTGCGCGTCGCGACCGGGAGCGACGCGGCGGACTACAGCTTCGACACCGTCGTCGAGGTCGTCGAGCCGCTCGGATCCGAGATCCTGCTCGACCTCAAGGCCGGACCGAACGTCATCGTGGCGCGCGTCGACCCGACCGTGCGCGCGAAGCACTCCGACAAGATGCGGCTGACGCTCCACCCGGAGCGCGTCCACTTCTTCGACAACAAGACCGAGCTGGCCATCTGACCTCGGGATGAGCCTCCGCGGCAGCGCGCGGCGTCGCGAGATCCAGCTCGCGTACCTGCTGCTGTCGCCAGCGCTGCTGCTCCTGCTCACCGTCCTGGCGTACTCCGTCGGATGGGAGCTCTGGACGAGTCTCACCGACCTCTCGCCGCTTAGCGACGGCCCCCAGGCATTCGTCGGGTTCGAGAACTACCGCCGCTTCCTCGGCGAGGCCGAGTTCTGGCGCGCGGCGGCGGTGACAGTCGTGTACGCAGCCGTCACGAGCGTGGCGAAGCTGGCGCTCGGGCTCGGTTTCGCCCTGTTGCTCGCCCGGCCGTTCCGCGGCCGGGCCCTCGTCTTCCTGGCCATATTCCTTCCCTGGGCCTACCCCGCGGGCGTGAGCGTGATCGGCTGGTACTGGACCCTGAATCCCCCGACCCGCACCGCCTACGCCCCGTTCATGGGACATCTGAAATACGTCGTCGACAGCGCCTTCGGCGGCGGCGCCTGGGCCTTTGCAAGCGTCATCCTGTTCAACATCTGGCGCGGCAGCTCCTTCATCGCCGTGCTGCTCCTGGCCGGCATCAACGCCATCCCGCCCGAGCTGTTCGAGTGCGCGCTCCTGGAATCGAAAAGCGCGTGGCGCCGCTTCTGCCTGGTGACCGTGCCGCTGCTCAAGCCGTTCCTCGCGCTGGGGGTGTTCCTCTCGCTCACCAGCGCCTTCGCCGACCTCGCCAACGTCTGGCTGCTCACCGCGGGACGGATCGTCTTCCCGGTCATCGGCACCCACGCGTACTGGCTCGTCATCAAGGCGGGTCAGTACGGACCCGCCTCGGCACTGTCGCTGACGCTGGTCCCGTTCCTGCTCGTCGTCCTCCTGGTGCTCTTCCGGCTCTTCGATCCCTGGGAGGAGAACGCCGCATGAACCCGAAGCCCTGGTGGGCGAAGCTCGGCCACCGGAGCCTGATGCTCCTGGCCACGGTCTACTGCGTCTTCCCGATCTACTTCATGCTGGTGCAGTCGCTGAAGACTCCTGAGGAGGACGTCTTCGGCAATCCGTTCATCGTCATGAATCCCACCCTTGAGAACTTCGAGGAGTTGTTCGAGCGCAAGGGCGACGTCCGGGGCTTCGTGGGGGACGCGCTGCGCCGCTCCTACCCCTTCCTGGACTGGCTCGTCAACACCCTCTTCGTTTTTGCCGGCTCAGTGGCGGCGACTCTTGTGGCAAGTGTCGCTGCGGCCTACGCCCTGGGCCGGCTACGTCCACCGGGGTTCCGGTGGTGGCGGCGCGCGATCTTCGCCGCCTATGTCGTCCCGCAGACCCTCCTTTTCATCCCGCTCTACCAGGTCGTGATCACGCTCGGATTGGACGACAATCTCCTGGCCCTCCTCTTGGTCTACCCGACCATGGCCCTGCCCTTTTGCGTGTGGATGCTCTCAGCCTACTTCCAGCACCTGCCGCGGGAGATCGAGGAGGCGGCCCTGATCGAGGGCGCGAGCCGCGCCACCGCCTTCTTCCGCATCATCTTGCCCATGAGCCGC
>WNGA01017938.1_pt1 | contig 26292 bp, 26 predicted proteins | sample 5400061 | NCBI WGS metagenome assembly WNGA01 (sample SAMN13153366, study PRJNA577476) | soil metagenome | isolation source: 100 cm soil or saprolite under grassland replicate 2 | place: USA:California | collected 2016-06-15 | reverse complement strand
TGATCAGGCCCTTGGCGTCGAAGTCGGGCTCGAACTTGCCCCACCGTGTGTCTTCGGTGATGAACCACAGCTCGTGGCTCTGGAACGGATAGGAGGCGAAATCGCGCCAGTACTTCATGATGTGCGGGCTGTTCTCGACCACGCGCCCGGTGCCGTAGTCGAACTTGCCCTTGGTCCGCTCGAGGATGTCCTCGACTGGGCAGTTGATCCACTGGCGCTTGGCCATGATGGTCGCCAGCTCCTCGTGGTTCTCCGGCTTGTCGCACCATTGCTGCGCCTCCATGACGGCCATGAGCAGCGCCTTGGCGGCGTTGGGATACTTATCGACCCAGGCGGCGCGCAGGCCGAGCGACTTCTCCGGGTGCTTGTTCCACAACTCGCCGGTGGTGATGGCGGTGTAGCCGATGCCCTGGTGGATGAGCTGCAGGTTCCACGGCTCGCACACGCAGAAGCAGTCCATGGTGCCGACCTTCATGTTCGCCACCATCTGCGGCGGCGGCACCACGATCGTTTCGATGTCCTTGTCGGGGTCGATGCCGCCGGCGGCGAGCCAGTAGCGGATCCACAGGTCGTGGGTGCCGCCCGGGAAGGTCATCGCCGCCTTGATGGCCTTGCCCGAGGCCTTCTTCTTCATCAGCGCGTCTTTGAACGGCGCCGTGTCGAGACCGATCTTGAGGTCGATGTATTCCTTGGCGACCGAGATGCACTGGCTGTCGAGGTTGAGGCGCGCCAGGATGTACATCGGCGTCGGCACGTTGTTCTGCGTCACCTTGCCGGCCGAGATGAGGTAGGGCATCGGGGTCAGGATATGGGCGCCGTCGATGCCGTTGCCGTCCGAGCCGAGCACGAGGTTGTCGCGCGTGGTGCCCCACGACGCCTGCTTCTGCACCTCGACGTCGGGCATGCCGTGCTTGGCGAAGAAGCCCTTGTCCTTGGCGACGAACAGCGCGCCGGCGTCGGTGAGCGCGATGAATCCGAGCTTCGCCTTGGTCACTTCCGGGCCCGCGGCCGCGGCGATGTGCACGCCGGCGCCGAAGTCCGTCTTGATGGCGGCGATGAGCGCCGCGGTCGCGGCGCTGGTCTTGAGGAAGGCGCGCCGGCTCGTGCGTGCCGTGGTTCCCCTGGTCTGGTTTCTCACGTCTCATCCTTTCGCGTTCGCTCGTTCGGTGACCCGGCTCGCGCGCTTCCCCTCGGGTCGACGACGAGCCCGCGGCCTGGGGGATGTCCCCAGGGCCGCGGCGTTGCGGCCGGCCCATCAGCGCCGTCGAGGCAGCGCCTTTGCGGTGTTCGATTACAAGCTTCGTGCCAGATCGGGTCGAAGGGAAAACATGTGTAGAAACAAACGGTTGTTTCACTCTGTCTAAAATTTATGCTGGCCTGCCTGCTGCTCAATGGGGCATCAATCGGCGTTGCACTGCAAAATCATTGTGCAGTGCGAAAAAATAGGCAAGCTGCTGATTCTCCGGGCAAATCACCCTGAGCACCCGGCAAAACGGCATCAGGGACGCAAGCGTTCGCGCGGGATCGGCACATCGACCAGGAGCTGGTACTGCTGCGTCCGCGGCTTCGCCTTGTCGGCCTCGTCGAGGTACTCGATCGAGCTCTTTCCCATAAGCGCGCGCGGCAGGATCATCACCCGGATGAAGCGGCTCGGGCGGTCCATGGCGGCTTGGGCAAACACCGGGTCCGGCCCGCTCTCGTACCAGGCGCCGCCCGGACCATAGGAGGTCGAACCGCCGTGAGTATCGATGCGGATGCCGCCTTCGATCAGGCAGCGGATGCCGGGCCCCTGGTGCCGGTGCAGGTAGGCGCACCCGCCGGGCGGGAACGCCACGGTGTCGCCGCGCATGAGGAGCTCGCCTGGCGGCAGGGTGTCGAGCCGGGCGGAGAGTTTCTCGCGCGATGCGATGCCGGGCGCGGTGCCGTCGCTCGGCTCCGGCGCAAGCTCCCAACGCCAGCAGGTGACGCCGTCTCGGCCGGCGTCGAGCGTCACCGCATCCTGCCCGTGCCAGGCCTCGCCGTCGCGCAACGAGCGCCCCGCGATGGCGGCCGCGCCGTGCACGACGAAGATCATGCGGGCGAGCGCCGGCAACCGAACCTCGCCGCCGCCGGGGATGATGTCCTCGTAGAGCCGAAGGACGGGGGGCATTATTTGGCTATGCCGCTGAAACGTAATAAGCTCTCTTTTCGGCGATCGAACGATTGCCCAAGAGGCTTTGTTGTAGAGCGTGTCACATTACCCGTCGCCGGAGGTCCAATAGGCCCTAAGTGAAAGAGTACCGATGACAGCGAAACATACCATGACCTCCGCGCTTGTTTTAACAACCGTAAATGCGCCATACAGGGAAAAGTTGGACGCGCAGCAGCTTGCTGACTGTCTGCTTGATCAGACTGCGGCTAAAGCTAAGCCGGGTCATGTGTCGTCGTTTTTCGGTGAGGTCAAGCCCGCATTGCAAGTCAGCTTTGCCCACCAATTCAATATAACCGATGAACAGCTTGCGGCCGCAGCAAAGGCTTTTGCCATGTATACGGGCGAGTCCTACCCGCTCGCCAAGTGAGCACCCCACGCCCCCAGCCGGATTGGGTGCGGCTATTTCGAATAGCGTGTGCGCTTATCCGACAAGTCAACGCAGAACGATAGCCCAATTGGCAATCAAGGAACGGTACAAGTCGGTCGCCAAAGCGGCAATCGAAAGAAGCAAGCAGATTCTTCGCGCCGTCTAAAGCCGCGGGTGAAGCCCGGCGGCCTGTTGTCGCAATTCTATCGGGGTGGCCGGCCGGCATCTTGCCAGCCGGATGATCGCTTCGATCATCGCGTTCGGGCTGGCGACGCCCTTGCCGGCGATATCGTGATCGTAAGCGCCGCGGTCGCGTTCGGCGCCAGCAGCTTTGCGGCGATGTGTCCCTGGTCGTGCAGCATGACGATGAAGGCATCGACGCCGGTCCGGTGAAACATGGTGTCGGCGCCGAACGGGCCGGTGACCGCGATGCCCTTTGCGGCCGCCGCCTCGATCGCCGGCTTGATGATGTCGATCTCTTCACGGCCGAACAGGCCGCCCTCGCCGGCGTGCGGGTTGAGGCCGCCGACGCAAATCTGCGGCGCGTCCACGCCGAGCCTTCGCAGCGCGCGGTCGGTCGCCGCGATGACCCCCTCGACCGTCTGGCGCGTGATCAGCGCGATCGCGTCCTTCACGCTCTGGTGCAAGGTGGCGTGAACGATCCTGGTGTCGCCGAAGCACAGCATCAAGTAGACGTCGTTTACGTCGGTACCGGTCTGGCGCGCGACGAACGACGGATGACCGTCGAACGCGATGCCGGCGAGCGCGATCGAGGTCTCGTTCTGCGGCGCCGCGACCACGGCGTCGACCTCGCCCTTAAGCGCGGCTTTGATGGCGGCGCCGGCGAAGGCGAGCGCGGCGCGCCCGGCGGCCGCGCTGTTGGTGCCGAACGCGAGCGCGGCGGCTTCCGGCTCCGCGCAGTCGAGCACGTTGAGCGATGCATCCGACCAGTCCGCATCGGCGATCCTCGCGACCACGCGCAAGCTCACCGCAATCCCGCAGGCTTTGGCGTGCCGTTCGACGACGCGCGCATCGCTCGCCACGATCGGATTGCAGGCGGCGCGCACCTTGGGATCGAGCGCGGCCTTGAGGCTGATCTCCGGCCCGATGCCGGCCGGATCGCCGGTGGCGATGGCGATTTTCGCTTTGTCGCGCGGCATGACCGGCTCCTGGTCGATCTTCAGGCCTACTCCCACGGCATCAGGGATGCGTGGATCACGTCCGGGACGCCCTGGCCGCCGACCGATCGGATTGCGAGGTCGACGTCCTTCAGTCCGAATTTGTGCGTCGTGATCAGCTCCAGCGGGAATCGTTTTGAGGCGAGCTGCGCCAGCGCCAGCTCGCACGCCTTGAAGCTGTGGCCGCGCGCGCTCTTGATGGTGATGTACTTCACGGTGACCCGGCCGATCGGGAAATTGGGGAAATCCGCCATCTCGCCCTGGACCACGATCGTTCCGGCCTTGCGCTTGAGCGCCTCCACGCCGAGGAGCACCGGCATCGTCCCGGCGCCGGCGGTGCAGTCGAGCACGACGTCCACGCCCTTGCCGCCGGTGATCTCCTTGATGCGCGCCAGCGGATCTTCCTTCTGGACGTCGATCACGTGGTCGGCACCGAGCTTCTTGGCGACCGCCATCCGGGCGGCGTCCTTGGACGTGCCGGTGACGATGATGAGCGCGGCGCCCGCCTGCTTGCAGATCACGGTCTGGGACAGGCCCTGCTGGCCCGGGCCCTGAATGAGCACGGTGGAGTCGTAGCCCACGCCGCCTTCGAACAGCGACCATTCGATGCCGTTCGCCATGGGGGTAACGATACCGGCGAGCTCCGGCGTGACGCCCTTGGGGACATGGTGGAGCACCGCGTTCCACGGCAGATACACATACTGGCCGAAGCCGCCCCACAGGTGGGGCGCCCGCTCGGCCGACGTGTAGCCGTAGCGGATCGCATCGGGGTTATAGCGCCAGTCGGTATTCTCGCAGTGGCGGTACTGGCCGAGATGGCACCACTCGCATTTGCCGCAGGCGACGTAGTGCTCCACGAACACCAGGTCGCCTTCCTTGAAGCCCTTGCGCCGGGTGAATTCGCGGCCCGCCTTGGCGATTGTGCCGATGTTCTCGTGGCCCATGATCACCGGGGCGTTGGACGGCGGCGTCTTGTACAGCTTGACGTCGGTCCCGCAGATGCCCGCGACCTCCATCTTCATCAAGGCGGCATCTTCCGGGACATCGGGCATCGGGTATTCGCGGATCTCGGTCCTGCTCGGCCCTGTCCTCACCGCCGCCAGCACTTTTTCCACCGTTGCGTTCCTCCGAAATGATAACGGTTTGCTTCGCAATTCGTAGGTTGGGTTAGCGCGGCCACCGTGCTTTGGGTAGATCAATGACACCGAACCCGCGCGTAACCCAACATCGCGGGTCTCGGCTTCGATCGAATGTTGGGTTACGCGCGGAACGGCGCTCCTGCCACAGATTACAGCGCACGGGCCGCGCTAACTCAACCTACGGACTCCGCATTCTAAAGGGCGCGATGCTCGGCTTCATCAAGAAAAGCCCCGAACACGCTGCGGCCCTCGCCCGGGTGCGGGAATGGACGCGGGCGCGGTTTACGCTCCCCGACGAAGCGGCGATCCTGGTTGCGGAGGTCGCCTGCATGTTGCCCGGCTGCCCGCCGCTCGAAACCGTGGTCGCCTTCTGGACGGACGAGAAGCGGCACCACTTCAAAATTTTCAAGCCGGTGGACGAGGTGGTCGCAGACGATCTCCCATTCGCGTGGCTGAAGGACTCGCTTGTCGTGCCTGAGGGGGCAGAGTGCGACTGCTGCTAAGTCAGCCGGAGCGCAGTCCGCCATCGTTGCCCGGCACCGGGGTTCGGGGTAAATTGATGTCATGAGACAGCCAGTTGTCAGCCGCAGTCCCGATGTGATGGGCGGCGCGGCAGTGTTTTGCGGCACGCGCGTCCCCGTGCAGACGCTGCTTGATTATCTTGAAGCCGGCGAGTCGATCGATCAATTTCTCGAAGGCTTCCCGTCGGTTTCGCGAGAACAGGTCATCGCTTTCCTGGAGCAAGCGAAAGATCGGCTTATTGAATCCGTCTCGTGAAGGTATTTCTCGACGAATGCATCGACTGGCGCCTTTCACGGGACATCGTCGGCCACGAGGTCAAGACTGCGCGCCAAATGGGGTGGGCGACAATCGAAAACGGCGAGTTGCTCGCCCTTGCATCGAAGCATTTCGATGTATTCGTTACGGTTGATCGAAATCTAGCCCAGCAACAGAACCTCGGCTCGTTGTCGATCGCAGTCATTGTTCTCCAAGCGAGGACGAACCGGCTCGATGACCTCAAGCCCCTTGTGCGGCCCCTTTTGCGCGGCATCAAATCCGCAAAGCCGGGCATCGCCAAAATCATTGGAAGTGCGCGGCGGAAGCGATAGCGGCGTATCGAGGCACCGCATCAGGAACACGGCACCATGGCGGATTTCGTTCCAACCCATCGGCTCACCGAGGAGGCGAGCCTCAAGATGCTGGCAGCCGGCGTGGCGAAGGCGAACGAGCTTAACTGCAAGGTCTCGCTCGCCGTGGTGGACGCTAGCTGCCGGCTGATCGCCTTCCTGATGATGGACGGGGCGCGCCACTTCTCGATCATCACCACGCAAAGGAAGGCGATCACCGCGGCCTCGCAGCGCCAGCCGACCGGCTATGCACCCGAGGAGAACGCGCTCAGCATGGCGGTGCGCATGGGCGACTTCACCAACGTGCCGGGCGGCTTTCCGATCACGGTCGCGGGCGAGGTGATCGGCGCCGTCGCTGCCGGCGGCGCGACGATCGACCAGGACGTCATGGTCGCCAAGGCGGCCCTGGCGGCGGTGGAGGCGTAGGTTGGGTCGAGCCCTTCGCGAGACCCAACATGGTTCTGAGTTCCGTGTTCTCGATTGTTGGGTCTCGTGAAGAATTCGACCCAACCTACCGGCTGGTCCGGGACACGACGCAGCGTCATGGCGGCGCCGTTGACAGCCGTGCGGGCGGAGCGGATCATCGGCTGGAACCGCCTCAATCCTGGGGGACGCCCATGAATATCCAGCAGACCGCGAAGAAACCTCAGGTCGCGATCATGAACGCGGTCCATGACCTGCCGGTGCTGGTCGCCCGCGACAAGGGGTTCTTCAAGGACGAGGGCCTGGACATCGAGTTCGTGACCACGCCGGGGATGGCCCAGGTCACGACGTCCCATCTCGTCAAGTTTGATTCCGTCTTCGAGCGCCCGCTCGACTCGGTCTACAACGAGGGCGGCATCGACCAGTACCGCATGTGCGAGTGGGGCATCATGAAGCGCGCGGTCGAGGCCGAGTGCGGCGGACTGCGTGGGCGCAAGATCGTGGCGCTCGGCGCCTCCATGTCGAAGTTCGCCATCGTCGTTGCCGGCGACTCCGACATCTACGAGCCCGAGATGCTCAAGGACAAGCCGATCGCGGTGACGCCGAACAACGGCTCCCACTTCACCACGCTGAAGATGATCGAAGGCTTCCTCACCCCCGAGCACGTCAAGACCACCACCGCCGGCTCGATGCAGAAGCGGATCGAGGCGGTGCGCCAGGGCAAGGTCGCGGCGGCGAGCGTGATGGAGCCATGGATCAGCGTGGCGCAGAAGATGGGCCTGCGCATCCTGATCGAGTCGCACTCGACCCGCAGCGAGGCGGCCGGCGACGACCTCGACGGCAAGACGCTTGCGGCGATGTTCCGGGCGCAGGCGCGGGCGGTCAAGGACATCGAGAAGGACCCGAGTCCTTTCGTCCACTACTTCATCCGCGAGACCGGCGGCCTGCTGGAGCCGCACGAGTTCCAGACCTGGCGGCTCCTGCACGCGGCACCGCAGCCCTACACGCGCGAACGCTTCGACGACACCTACAACTGGACCGTCAAATGGAACATGACGGTGGCGGGGGCGACGTACGAGACCGTGGTTGACAACAGGGCGTGGGAGTAGGGCTTCGGTAGGGCGGGTTAGGAATAGGGCCGGCGTAGCCCGTAGGTTGGGTTAGCGCGGCCACAAGCAGCGAGGTATGCTGCACACATCACTCCCGCGCGTAACCCAACATTCCAATGCGCTATCGTCGCGTATTCATATCAGGGGCGTCGTATTTCTTCACATTCGTCACCCATCGGCGGGCTGCATTCTTTTCTGATCCGGTGGAGATCGAACGTTACAGGCATGCGGTAAAAAAGGTGCAAGGCGAGCGTCCTTTCACGCTCGAAGCTGAGGTCATTCTGCCCGACCATATTCATACGCTGTGGACGCTGCCGGAAGGGGACGCCGACTATCCGACGCGCGTGCGACTGATCAAGGCCGCATTCACGCGCGCAACTGTCAGGCAAGAAATCACTCGATCGGAAAGCCGCTCCGCAAAACGGGAACAAACGGTCTGGCAGCGGCGCTACTGGGAACATACGATCAGAGACGAGCGCGATTTCCAGGCTCATCTGGACTACATCCACATCAACCCGGTCAAGCACGGACTCGTCGCTGCGGCTCGCGAGTGGCCTCACTCAACATTTCACGAGTGGGTCGAACGCGGCGTTTATGATGCGTGGTGGGGATCAGGCGACATGCCAACGCTTCCCGAGGGAGTTGGCCATGAATGAGTTGAGCTGCGCGCGGATAAGGCAACTTGCCCAATTGCAAATGCATGGGCCGCTCTAACCTCAGTCATAGCCCGAGCAATCTTTTCACCGTCGCAGACCCGATGTCGCTGATGATCTTAATCGCGATGTCGTAGGCGGATTTGCCCAGCTTGGGCAACATCGCTTTAAGGCGCTTGGAGGCCCTCTCGGTGTATCCTGTTTCGGCGACAACGTTCTTCACCACCGCTGGGACGGCCGCCGCTTCGTCGCCGTCGAACTCCGCCTGCAGGAGGTGAACGAGTTTCTTCATCTCGGCTTCGCGAGCCGATGCTACTTGGGTTTCCGGTGGCGTGTCATGGAATGCCATCACCGAGGCGGCCAACCGGAGCAGGCGCGCACCTGCTTCCGGGTCGTACGGGGCCTGCGCGACCGCCGCGCAGGCTTGCCGCAATGCGTCGATTTCAGAGCCGTAAGGAATTGGGCTTTCCGGATCAGAATAGTGATGGACGCCACGCGCGAGATCGTCGGCAGCTGTGGAGACGGCCTCTAAAAACTCGAAGCACACGTCACTGAGCCCCATGGAGCTACTCCGTTGTCGACTCCGGCAGTCGCGGGACGTTGGGTTACGCGCGGTTTGACCTTAGCAAACTGAGCCAAACGTCTGTGGCCGCGCTAACCCAACCTACGATTCTCGAGAAACTCCATCACCCGCGCCGGCACCGTCGCCTCCGTCTGTCCCGCAACTGGCACGTCCCAGTACTCCGCCCGCGGCAGGCATTCTTCCAAATACCTTGCCGCGGAAGTCGCGTGCGAGGCGTCACGGCCGGGGATGACCAAAGCCGGGATGTCGAGGCGGAGCAAATCCTCGGGCTCGGCGCCGGGCGCGGTATCGCGGTCGAACAGGGTGCGCGCCATGGCGGCGACGATGAGCTTGTACGCTTCGACGTTCTGCTGCGCGTAAGCCTCCGCGAAGGCGGGGTCGCGTTTGATGACCGAGGCCCAGGGGCCGCCGCGCGGGTCGGCGCCGAACGGCTTGCCGTCCTTGGCGACCAGCGCGACCACCGCCGCGAGGCCGTTCTGCTGCACGAAGGCCAGATGCTCGGCAAAGCGCTGGTGGCTGCTGATGCGATACTTGGCACCGCCCACGGGCCAGAACAGGATCATGCTCAAGGTCATCGCATGGTGGGCGACGGCGAAAGCCGTGACCGGGCAGCACCCCATGCAGCCGCCCATGAGGTGGGCGCGGGCGATGTCGAGGTGGTCCAGCAGTCCCTTGCCCTGCGCCACGTAGTGCGCCCAGGTCACGCGCTCGATCCGGCCGCCCGACTGGCCGCACTCGCGCCGGTCGAAAACGATGCAGGTGTATTTTTTCGGCAGGTGGTCGAGCAGCTTGATCTTGGCGTAGACGCCTTGCGTCGACCATGTCTCCACGGTCGCGTTGAAGCCGCCGGGCGCGTACATCAGCAACGGCGGCCCGGAGCCGATCACCTCGTAGCGCGTCGCGATGCCGTCGATGCTTGCGGTCGGCATGATACGGTCCTGTTGTCATTCCGGGGCGAGCGGCCACAGCCGCGAGGGGCGCCGCAGGCGCGAACCCGGAATCCATAGCTCATTCCACCGGGATTATGGATTCCGGACAGCCGCTGCGCGGCTTCCGGAATGACCGGAAGGCGTCCGGTTACGGTCAGCCTTTGATCTGCCGTCCGGCGCGCACGTCGGAGATCAGGGCCGCGAAGGCGTCGAGGCTGATCTTGGCAACATTCGCGTAGGTCTCGGTCTTGGCATCGAGCCATTTTGTCCCGTAGCCGATGGCGGTGTGGGCGAGCCGCATCCGCCCGTCGAGCCACGGACCGCCGCCGAACCCGCCGATCACCGGGATCGACACCGCCTTCACCACCGCGGCGCCGGCGACCGGCCCGGAATTGGTGAAGTCGAGGAGCGAGGCGCCCGCTTCCTCGAGCAGCTTCGCCTCGGCGACGAGCTTTGCCGTCATCTCCGGCGGCGCCTGCGCGCCGGGCGCCGACTGGGCGCCGTAGGGGATGCCGTATTGCAGGGCGGTCTGCGGGGTGATCCCGAACTGGGCGAACACCGGGATGCCGGCGCGGACGAGGACGCGAACCGCGTCGGGGAAGTCGGCCGCGCCGTCGAGCTTGATCATGTCGGCGCCGCCCTCCTTGACCAGCCGGATGGCGGCCTTGACGGCGCTGTCGACGCCCTCCTGGAGCGGCCCGAACGGGAAGTCGCAGCTGACCAGCGCGCGCGCGACGCCGCGGCGGACCGCCTTGCACACCACCAGCATCTCGTCCAGCGTCACTTCGAGCGGATTGGAGTGGCCCCACAGATTGACGCCGACCGAGTCGCCGACGGAGACGATATCGACCCCGGCGCGATCCGCGATCTGCGCCATCGGCGTGTCCCAGGCCACCACGCCGACGATCTTCCGCCCCTCGCGCTTCATCGCGTGCAGCGCCGGAATGGTGACCTTGGCGTCCATTGGTCCGACAGTCACGCGCGCAACGCGGTGAGCATGTCCTCGATGTATTCGTCGGCGTTGGCGATGACGAGCATCATGGCATGCGGCCGAAGCTGGGCGAGCGTCTTCGACAACGCCTCGTCCGACTTGGCCTGGCTGCCGAGGATCAAGGCCGTGGTCATCACGCACCTTGCGCCGCACGCCTCGCCGATCAGGCCGGCAACCTGCGCATTCTCTCCGGACGCCGCGACCATCACCACGAGGTCGGCCGTATTGACCTCGTCCATCAGGTCCTTGGTGCGGCCGGCGAGATCGCTCAGCCAGCCCTGCATCGAGAAGGGCTCGCCCTGGCGGGGCGCGCCCGCGAACGCGGAGGCGGTGAAGAAGCTCGCCCGGTTCCACTGAGATTGTGCGAGCCGTTTCACCACCCGCTCGCTCGGCGCATCGAGCGCAATGACCTTGACGGTGCGCGGCTGCGAATTGGGCGCGTCGATGCGAAACTTCGCCTCGACGGCCGTGGTCATCCGGGCGGATTCGCTGATCATGGCCGGCGCCCCGTCAGACCGAGGCGTGCGCGACGCCGGCGCGGACGGTCAGCTCCTCGCGCGCCGCATCCTTGAACGGCTGATCCGGCGGCAGCACGACCGAGGCCGATCGTACCCGCTGGTGCGCGGGTTCGTCCTGCATAGCGAAGCCCTCCACCCCGCTGAAGGTCCTGCCCGCCTTCTGGCCGGCGCGATCCATGAGATAGTCGTTGTCCTTGTTGGCCATCGGGCGAAACGTGCCGGGAATGTATTTGGCGTGGATTCCCTGGCCGTCGCGCATCGCCTTGAGCTCCGGCTCGGTCAGTGCACGGTTGGGGCGGTAGTCGAAGCTCCAGGTCCAGCAATTCTCGTCGTCCATGGGAATCCAGAAGTGGCCGTGCACCGGGTGATCGCCGCGCGGCGGGATCATGGTGAAGGACGGCATGACCCACTGGGTGATGCGCCAGTAGTAGTTGCCGTTCTCGGCGTTGCGGCGGGCGCCGATATAGAGGCCGCCGGGGCTCTCCACCACCTCGAAGTACGGTTGCGCGTCGCTCAGATTGTACTTGTTGCCCTTGGCGCCCTTGAACAACGGATCGGTCTCCAGATCGCTGCGATGCAGAAACGAGACGTGGCTGGAATCGATGCCGCCTTCCAGGGCCTGGAGCCAGTTGCACTCCTGCCAACGCTTCGACATGAAGCTCTGCTCGCGCGGCACCGTGGCGAATTCCCACTCCGGCAAAGGGGGCTGCCGTTCCGGTAGGCCCATATAGGTCCACAGCACGCCGCCGCGCTCGACCAGGGGATAGGATTTGAGCTTGACCTTGTTGCAGAAGCCGCTTTCCGCCGGCTCGGACGGCACCTCGATGCACTGGCCGGTCACGTCGTATTTCCAGCCGTGATAGGGGCAGCGCAGTCCGGACTCCTCATTGCGGCCGAACCACAATGAGACGCCCCGGTGCGCGCAGAACTCGTCGATCAGCCCGTAGCGCCCTTTGGTATCGCGGAAGCCCAGGAGCCGCTCCGAGAGCAGCTTCACTCGCACCGGCGGGCATTCGTTCTCCGGCAGCTCCGAAGCGAGAAAGGCGGGAATCCAGTAGCTCCGGAACAACTGGCCCATGGGCGTGCCCGGGCCGGCCTGGGTGACGAGATCGTTTTGTTCTTTCCTGAGCATAGGGAACTCCCATGGCGGTCTTTATTAGGCCTCGCTTCCGGCGGGCGGGCTTCTTGATTAAATGGATATGGCGTTATCCTCGATCCACGCCGTCTTCGTCAACAAAGAGCCGGTGAAATGACGACGCGATTAAAGCTCTGCAACGCCGCCGACGTGGCGCCCGGCACGGCGCTGAAGGTCGAAACCGGCGACCTGGAGCTCGCCGTGTTCAACCTGGATGGCGAGTTCTACGTGACCGACGACCATTGCACGCACGGGCCGGGCTCGCTGTCCGAAGGCTATATCGACGGCGACGTGATCGAATGCAATTTCCACAACGGCCAGTTCAACATCCGCACCGGGGAGGTGGTCTCGCCCCCGTGCATGGTGCCGGTCAAGACGTACCCGACCGTGGTCGAGGACGGGAACGTGTTCATCGAGGTCTAACCGTTCAGCAGGTGCCCGAATTTTTGCACCGCGGTGCGGCGCTGTTCGGGCGTCAGGGCATTCACCGCCGGGAACTTGTCGCGCCAGTGCCACGGCCGGCAGGCATCGATGATCGCCCGGCTGTTGGTGTAGTCGCCCTTGGCCTTGCGTTCGGGCTCGATGCGGGGGTCGAGCGGCGTGCTCCAGGCATTGTGGATGATGTCGATCGAGGTCGCCGGGTCGGAGCGGGTGAGCAGGGCCCACACCACCTCCTCGAGATTGGACACGTCGATGTCGTCGTCGACCACGATCACGTAGCGCCCGGCGTAGGCGCCGACATGGCACTGCGACGCGATATGGCCGGCCTGCTTGGCATGGCCGGCATAGCGTTGCGTGATCGCGACCGCGAGGAGGAGCCGAGCGTTGCCGACCTCATGCGCCCACACGGAGGCCACGCCGGGCACGCCCGCCTTCTGAATGTTCTCGCGCAGCAGGGCGGAACGCACGATGGCGCGGTAGCGGCAGATTTCATCCGGCGGCCGCAGCGGCACGCATCCCAGCAGGATCGGATTGTTGCGGTAATAGATCGCCTCGACGTCGAGCACCGGCTCGGGCCGGATATCGCTCGCGTAATAGCCGGTCCACTCGCCGAACGGCCCTTCAGTGCGCACGTTGCCGGGCTGCACGAAGCCCTCGATGACGATCTCCGCATGGGCCGGGATCGGGAGACCGGTGACCGGGCCCTTGATCACCTCGACGGGTGAGCCGCGCATGCCGCCGACCACCTCGTATTCGCAGACGCCGTACGGCACCTCGCTGCACGTCATGAGGAACGTCATGGGATCGCCGCCGGCCACGATCGCGACCGGCATCGGCTCGTTGCGCGCCTGGTATTTGTCGCGCATCTGCCGGCCGTGCTTGCCGGGCGAGATGTAGAAGCCGAGCGACTTCTCGTCGTGGATCATCACCCGGTAGGTGCCGCAATTGATCCATCCTTCTTCCGGATCGCGGGTGACGTTGAAGCTGCCGGTTCCGATGTAGCGGCCGCCGTCGGGCTCGTGCCATTTGGGGGTGGGAAAGGCGGTGACGTCGATGGCGTCCCCCGTCATGACGTTTTCCAGGACCGGGCCGTCGTCGACGTACTTCGGCGGAATGCGCTTGAGATCGGCCATGTAGTGGGTGCGGAATCCCTCGCTCAGTTCGATTTTCGAAAGCTCGCTCGGGAAGCCCAAGGTCATGTTCTTGCGATTGCCGCCGAAGAAGTTGACGAGCACGCGGCTGCCTTCGAGCGTCCCCGGGATATCCTCGAAAATGAGGCAAGGCGCGGCGTCATCGTGCAGGGCCAATTCGGAAACCTGGCCGATGTCCTCTTGCCAGGAGAGGCCCTTGACCTCCTTGATCTCTCCGAGCTTGCGCGCCTGCTCGATCCACTCGCGCAGATCGACGTAGGGAATCCGCGGTTCGGTGTTGGACTGACCGGCCGCGGCGCCTTCAGATTTGCCCGCGCCGCCGATGGGAGTGCTCATCGGATCGGGGTGTTCTAGTCGCGCTGCCATCGCGTCCTCCACCTGTTTCCGACGGGAATTGCCGATGAGAAAAATTGCGGTCGAGACGCCTTGATGCATCTCGAGGCCCGCCGGCGGGACGTTTTCACGCTATCATTGGCGCCAGATCGCCACAACGGCCGGTGCGGACGGCAAGCGTGGAGCGGCGCTGCGGTAGCGCATGCGTGACATGCGTCCCGTTGATTGACGGCCCCCCTGGAATGCACAATAAGTGGCGCGTGCCCGACACGGGCGACCCTTTCATATCCGAGGCATCCGCATGTCGTTCCGCAGCCTGTCATCGTCGCGGCGCATTGCGCCGCTTGCGCTTGTTATCCTCGCCGGCCTCAATTCCGCGGCCTCTGCGCACGTCGGCACCCACACGGCCGGTTTCGCCGACGGCCTCGCGCATCCGTTCCTGGGCCTCGATCACGTGCTGGCCATGGTGGCGGTCGGCGTGTGGGCTTCGCAGCTCGGCCGGCCGGCCTACTGGGCGTTGCCGCTGACCTTTGCGTCGGTGATGGCGATCGGCGCCGCGATCGGGGCGAGCGGCCTGCCGTTGCCGTGGGTCGAGGCCGGAATTGCCGGCTCGGTCCTGGTCCTGGGCGCGGTGATCGCCTTTGCGCTGCGGCCGTCCATCGTCCTGAGCGTCGCGCTGATTGCCGTGTTCGCCCTCCTGCACGGTTACAGCCATGGCGTCGAGCTGCCGCAGTCGGCCTCGGCGCTCGCCTATGGGGCGGGCTTCGTCGCCGCCACGCTGGTGCTGCACGCAATCGGCCTTACGATCGGCGCTTTGGCGAGCCGTCCGGCCGGGCGGCTTGCGACGCGCACGGCCGGCGCGGCCATTGCGGCGGCGGGCGTCGTGCTGCTGGTGATGACGTAAGCGGAGGCAGCGCATGGCCAAGACCGCCATCGTTTCGGACGAGCTGGCAAAGAAGTTCGCCACCGAGAAGGAGACGCCCTATACCCGCTGGGTGCGCAGCGAGGGCCTGGACATCATCGGGGCGCACTACGTGCCGAACCTGCACACGGTCGAGCTGAAACCCTGGCCGCGGCGCGGCGGACGCGGCGTCTACGTCAACCACGAGGCGTCGCGCACGTCGAACGACTGCTACGTGTGCGAGATCCCACCCGGCAAGAAGCTCGAGCCCCAGCGCCAGCTGTTCGAGGAGATGATCCTCATTCTCGACGGGCGCGGCTCGACCACGGTGTGGAACGACGAAGGCAAACGCGTCACGTTCGAGTGGAAGGCGGGCGCGATGTTCGCCATTCCGCTCAACTGCTGGCACCAGCATTTCAACGGCTCGGGCAAGGACCCGGTGCGCTACGTCGCAGTCACCAACGCGCCGCCGGTGATCAACCTCTATGACGACATCGAATTCGTCTTCAACACGAAACACGATTTCAACAACCGCTTCGCCGGAGAGCCGGACTATTTCAGCACCAAGGGCGAGCAGAAAGGCCTGTTGCTGGAGACCAACTTCGTCGCCGACGCGGTCAACCTTCCGCTGATCGCGGCGAAGGAGCGCGGCGCGGGCGGCGGTCACATCCGGTTCAACATGGCCAAGGGATCGATGAACAGCCACATCTCGCAATTCCCGATCGGGACCTACAAGAAAGCGCATGCGCACGGCCCCGGCGCGCACGTGATCATTCTGTCCGGCGACGGTTACTCGCTGATGTGGCCGGAAGGCGACGAGCCCCGCCGCTACGAATGGCAGGTCGGGACGATGATCGTGCCGCCCAACATGTGGTTCCATCAGCACTTCAACGCCGGTACCACGCCGGCGCGCTATCTCGCCTTCAAGCATGAGGGGGTCGCGATCCGCAACGCTCAAGGGGTGCCCAAGGCGTGGATCAGCCGGCGCGCGGGCGGCGACCAGATCGACTACGCCGACGAGAAACCGGTGGTGCGCACCATTTTCGCCCAGGAACTGGCGCGGCGCGGGCTTGCGCCGAAGATGGATCAGGCCTACGCGGCGGAGTTGGCCGAACTGCCGAGCGTGCAGGCCAAGTCGGCCTAGGTCTACTGTAGGGTGGGCAAAGCGGAGCGCAGCGACGCGTCCCTCGCCGCTGTGCCGGCTCGCCCACGGGTCGTGGCCAATGTGCATACCGCGTGGGCACGGCTCGCCTTTGCCCACCCTACGTCGCTACAAAACCATGGAGAGCGCGCCATGCATGACGTCCCTGGAGTGCACTGGCACGAGCCGACCGCCGGACGGCGCGCCGGCTTCGGCAAATTCGGCCGGCCGAAGACGCCTTATGACCTGTTCATGGAACAGGAAGGCATTCCGGTCTTTCGCGACATCGGCGTGCGGCGTGTGCAGGACCTGCCGCTTGCCGCCTGGCGGCGAATGGGCGGCCGCGGCACCTACATCCAGCTCCATGGCACCGAGGGGAAATGGGGCTGCTACGTGGTCGAGGTGCCGGGCGCGGACGCGCTCAATGCGGAGAAGCACCTCTACGAGGAAATCTTCTACGTGGTCGAGGGCCGCGGCTCGACCGAGGTATGGCTCGAGCAGGACAACAGGCGGCACGTGTTCGAGTGGCAGGCGGGCTCGCTGTTTTCCGTTCCGGTGAACGCCTGGCACCGCATCGTGAATGCCAGCTCGAGCCCGGCACTGCTGCTCGCCGGCACGACCGCGCCCAATCTTATGAACCTGATCAACAACGCCGATGCGATCTTCAATTCCACCAATCAGTTCCGCGATCGGTTCAGCGGCGCCGACGACTTCTACAAGTACAAGGACGACATCGAGCCCGATCCGGTGCGCGGGCTGGCGATGCGCCGTACCAACTTCATTCCCGACGTCGTCAACTGCGACCTGCCGCTCGACAACCGCCGCTCGCCGGGATTCCGCCGGGTCGAGCCGTTCATGACCGGCAACGTGTTCTATCTGTGGATCGGGCAGCACGAGAACGGCCGCTATTCCAAGGCGCACGCCCACACCTCGGCCGCCGTGCTCATCTGCCTCAAGGGCAAGGGCTACACCTATACGTGGCCGGAGCGCCTGGGCGTCTCCCCGTGGAAGGACGGCAAGGCGAGCGAGATCAAGCGCGTCGACTACGAGCCGGTCGGCATGGTGTCGGCGGCGCCGGGCGGAGCGCGCTGGTTCCACCAGCATTTCGGCGCGTCCAAGGAGCCGCTGCGGCTCACCGCCTGGTTCGGGCCGCACAATCCCGGCCGCGAGCCGGGCCCGCCCGGCGAGACCCACATCGACTACACCGCCATGGACATCACCGAGGGCGGAACCTCGATTCCCTATTGGATGGAGGACCCCTTCATCCGCGCCGAATACGAGGAGACGCTCAAGCGCAACGGCGCCGAGAACCGGATGAAGCCGGAGCTCTACGACAAGAACTACAAGGGCGAGCTGCCGAAGGAGTAGCGGCAACCGCCCCGCCGCGAAGGAGCGTGGGCATGGACAGCGATCGGGATGAGCGGCTCGCCCGCATGCGCGAAGCCGCCGAGATTTCGGGACGGCAGGGCGAAGCCTGGCTCGAAAAACTTAAGCCAGAGCTGGATCATCTGCCGAACGGAACCGTCGTGGTGATCAACTGCGCCACGGGTGAATACATCACCGGCGAAACTCGTCTTGATGCGCTCCACAAGTTTCAAGGGCGATTCGGCAACGTTGCCGGCTGGATGCATGAGATCGGCGGCGGAATTTTTGTAGGGGGAGGGATTGCCTGAAATCATAGGCCATGTCGATGCACGTAATCGTCCATTGGTGAACGTTTCTATCCGATGATCGAGGAAGCCGAAGGCGGGCGCATCTTCTTTTCCTCAACCGGACGCACGCTGGCCGAAGAGGACGAAATCTGCCTGCTCACCGTCGGCGTCGATATCGGCTCCTCGACCTCGCACCTCGTGTTCTCGCGCATTGTGCTGGAGCGGCTCGATGCCCGCTACGTGGTGAGCGAGCGCGAGACGTTCTACCAATCCGACATCCTGCTCACGCCCTATGCGGCGGAGGAGGACATCGATGCCGACGCGCTCGGCGCGTTCATCGCCCGCCAATACGCGGACGCCAAGGTCGATCCCGACGAGATCGACACCGGCGCGCTGATCCTCACCGGGGTCGCGGTGCGCCGCCGCAATGCGCGCAAGATCGGCGAGCTGTTCGCGAGGCAGGCGGGCAAGCTGGTGGCGGTGAGCGCCGGCGACAGCCTCGAGTCGGTCCTGGCGGCCTACGGGTCCGGCACGGTCGCGCGCTCGATCCGCGACCAGGCGACCGTCATGAACGTGGACGTCGGCGGCGGCACGGCGAAGATCGCCGTCTGCGCCGACGGCAAGGTCATCGACGTCACCGCCGCGGATATCGGCGCGCGGCTGGTGGTGGTCGATGTGGCAGGCCGGATCGAGCGGGTCGAGGAGGCGGGGCGGCGCTTCGGCGCAGAGTTGGGGCGCTCGCGGCACGCATGGCGGATCGCCTGTTCGAGGCGATGGACGGCGGCGCGCCGAAAGCGGCCGGCACCGGTCTGCTGCGTCTTCCTCCGCTGTCCCGGCGCGGCGCGGTCGACCGGCTGTCATTCTCGGGCGGCGTGGCGGAATACATCTACGGCGGCGATGCGAAATCGTACGGCGATATCGGGCTCCAGCTTGCCGCCGAAATCCGCGCACGGGTCGAGCGTCGCGGGTTGCAGCTGGCGCGTCCCGATGCGCGCATCCGCGCCACCGTGATCGGCGCGTCGCAATATACGATGCAGGTCAGCGGCAGCACGATCTTCATCGCGCCGCTGGAGACGCTGCCGCTTCGCAATGTGCCGGTGATCGCACCCGATCTCCCGCTCGACCGGGACGTCATCGATTCCGCGGCCGTCGCCGCGGCCGTCAAGGCGGCGCTGCGCCGGCTCGATCTGGCGGACGGCGAAAGCCCGGTGGCGGTCTTCGTGCCCTGGCGCGGGTCGGCCATGTTCGGGCGGCTCGATAGCTTCTGCCGCGGCATTGCGACCGGGCTCGCCGACGTGATCGCGCGCGGCCATCCGGTCGTATTGGCCGGCGACGGGGACGTGGGCGGCCTGATCGGCATTCACCTGCGCGAAGAGACCAAGCTTTTAAACCCGATCGTTTCCATCGACGGCCTGGAACTGAAGGAATTCGACTACATCGACATCGGCGCCATGCTGGAAAGCTCCGGCGCGGTGCCGGTCGTCATCAAGTCGCTCATTTTTCCCGGAAGCGCGGCGCCGGGATCGGGCTGGGGCGACCCGCATGCTGTCGCGGCCGTTTCGCCCTGAGTTCAAGCCGTTGCACGGCCAGGAGATTCTTCACGGCGGCATAGTGTGACCGGGATCACATAACGGCGCGCGCAAGCCCGCTAATGACATGGGTGCATCCAGAGGAGGTGCCCCATGTACGTCGATTTTTCCCAGGCCGCTGCGACCGGCGTGGTGCTTGCCCGCTCGGCGCCGCTGCAGGCCGCGTCCGACGAAGCGCTGATGGCGCGGATCGCCGCCGGCGATCGCGATGCCATGCGGGCCCTCTACGTGCGGCACCATATGCGCGTGCACCGGTTCGTGCTGCGCCTGGTACGCAATCAGACCGTGGCCGAGGACGTCATCAGCGAGACCTTCCTCGATGTCTGGCGTCAGGCCGGCAGCTTCGAAGGGCGCTCGGCGGTGTCCACCTGGCTGTTGGCGATTGCCCGCTTCAAGGCGCTCTCGATCCTGCGCCGGAAGAAGGAAGACGAGCTGGACGAGGACGGGGTCACCGCGCTGGTGGATCCGGTGGACAATCCCGAAGTCGCCGCGCAGAAGCGGGATACGGGCCAAATCCTCAGGCAGTGCCTGACCGCGCTCTCGCGCGACCACCGCGAGATTATCGATCTCGTCTACTACCACGAAAAGTCGGTCGAGGAGGTCGCCAAGATCGTCGGGATTCCCGAAGCCACCGTGAAGACGCGCATGTTCTATGCCCGCAAGCGGTTATCCAAGCTGTTGAAGTCGGCCGGCGTGGATCACGCCTGGTAAGCTCGGGCAGCGCGGGACCAGGTGACAGTACCAACCACGCTACGTTTCGGCCGCGTGTCCCGGATGCGGTGCAGCGCGCCGCTCGCCGCTCGTGCAGGCCTTGCCACTCGATACGGCGCGGTGCACCGCTGATCCGGGACCCCGGTTGCTTTGGTATTGCAGAGAACCGGGGTCCCGGGCCTTCGCCCGCCGAAGGGCTGCGGCCCGCAGGCGGGTCTGCAGCGCACCACTCCGCTCTGTGCTGCGCTGCCCCTCGCCGCTGTGGCGGCTCGCCCGGGACACAAGTCATCAAGTCATAAAGCCAAATCTGGGCGAACCGCGCCTTGCGGCCGGATGGACGCCAGTTTAAGTCCATTCCGCACGCGTTGATCGCCAATGCCGGCAGGAGACGACGATGAGCCTGGACATGGCCTCGCTGTTTGCGGAGCGGGAGGCGGAGCGGTTCGCGCTCCATTCGCGCCACCTCAACGAGCAGCTGGTGCGGGTCCTGCAGACGATCGGCTACGACGTGGGCTTCGTCCGCGGCGAAGCGCAGTACCTGTTCGACCGCAACGGGACGCGGTATCTCGACCTGCTGAGCGGATGGGGCGTGTTCGCCATCGGCCGCAATCATCCCAAGGTGCGCGACGCCCTCAAGAGCGTGCTCGACAGTACCCTGCCCAATCTGGTGCAGATGGACGTCTCGCCGCTCGCGGGAATTCTGGCCGAGCGGCTGCTCCGCCAGGTGCCCTATCTTGAAAAGGCGTTCTTTTCCAGCTCGGGCTCGGAAGCGGTCGAAGCCGCCTTGAAGTTCGCCCGCGCCGCGACCAGCCGCTCCGGCATCGCATATTGCGACCACGCCTTCCACGGCCTCACCTACGGCGCACTGTCGGTCAACGGCGACGAGACGTTCCGCAAGGGCTTCGGCCCGCTGCTGCCGGACTGCGTCGAGGTTCCGTTCAACGATCTCGAAGCGCTGGAGCGGGCGCTGGCATCGCGCAAGATCGCGGCCTTCATCGTCGAGCCGATGCAGGGCAAGACCGTGAATGTCCCGGACGATGGTTATCTGCGCGGGGCCCTGGAGCTGTGCCGCAAGGCCGGAACGCTCTTCGTCGCCGACGAGATCCAGACCGGCCTCTGCCGCACCGGCCCCTTCCTGGCGGTGGAGCACTGGGGCGTCGAGCCCGACATGGTGCTGCTGTCGAAAGCGCTTTCGGGCGGACACGTGCCGGTGGGCGCCGTGCTGACGCGCAAGTGGATATTCGACAAGGTCTTCAATCGCATGGACCGCGCCGTGGTGCACGGCTCGACCTTTTCCAAGAACGACCTCGCCATGGCGGCGGCGATCGCAACGCTCGACGTCCTGGAGAGCGAGCGGGTGAGCGAGAACACGACGCGCAGGGGACGCCGGCTTCTCGACGCCTTCGCCAAGATGGCGCAAAGGCATGAATTGATCAAAGCGGTGCACGGAAAGGGATTGCTGATCGGCATCGAGTTCGGTCCTCCGCGCTCGCTCAGCCTCAAGGCCTCCTGGTATGCGCTCGAGGCGGCCAATACCGGGTTGTTCTGTCAGCTCATCACGATCCCGCTGTTCAAGCAGCACAACATCCTCAGCCTGGTTGCCGGTCACGGCAGCCATACGGTCAAGCTGCAGCCCGCGCTGACCATCACGGAGGACGATTGCGACTGGATCGAGCGCGCCTTCGAGGCCGTGATCGCCGACGCGCACCGCGTCCCCGGCGCCGCCTGGTCGCTGGGCAAGACGCTGGTCGACCACGCGATGAGGGCGCGCGCCACGGCGTAGCCGGTTAATGCCCGGCCGACGACAGCACGCCGGCGAGCAGATTGCTGCCGAAGTCGGCGGCCGCCTGCGGCTCCATGCGCGGCGCCGAGCGCATGTATTCCTTTACCGCCGGGACCGCGGCCGGCACGCGGGAAAGCGTCTTCTGGATGAACGCGTCGGCTTCTTGCGCGAGAGCGCGCGCGGGGGCGAGCTTGCTGACGAGCCCCATTGTCAGCGCGCGCTGCGCATCGATGAGCTCGGTCGAGTAGACGAGGTACATGATCGCCTTGGGCGTGAGGTTGCCGAGCAGCGCCGACATGGCGAGGCACGGCGGGATGCCGTGGTCCATCTCGGGCAGCTGGAACCGGGCGTCCTCACTGGCGATCGTGACGTCGCACAGGCCCGCGAGCGCGCAGCCGAACCCGATCGCGCGGCCTTGCACGATGCCGAGCACCGGGACGGTGGTGCGCCGGAACGCGCCGTACACCAGCAGGGCCGGCTCGGTGTTGCCGCGCCGCACGTCGAGCGCGGTCTTCAGCGGCCCCGCCGCGCGCATCGCCGCGGTGTCGCGGCCGAGGCAGAAATCATCGCCGACGCCGCGCAGCACGATGAGCCGGCTGTCCGCCGCCGCGTCGAGCATGCCGGCGATCTCCGCTCCCATGGCGTTCGAGACCAGGTTGCCGCAATCGGCCCGGTTCAGCGTGATGGTGGTGACCCCTTCTGCCTTCTCGCACCGCACGAAATCGCTCACGTCGTCCTCCCTTCTCTGATCGCCTGCCACACGCGCTCGGGCGTCGCCGGCATGGGCACGTGGCGCACGCCGTACTCGCGCAGCGCGTCGACGATCGCGTTGATGATCGCGGGCGGCGCGCCAGTCGAGCCGCCTTCACCCGCGCCCTTGACGCCGAGCGGATTGCTGGGCGCCGGAACCTCGTTGTTCTCGGAGACGAAGGGCGGGAACATGTCGGCGCGCGGGATCGCGTAGTCCATGAACGACCCGCTCAGCAACTGACCGGAGCCGCGGTCGTAGACGCAATCCTCGGTGAGCGCCTGGCCCGTCCCCTGCGCGGTCGAGCCGTGCATCTGGCCGTGGACGATCAACGGGTTGATCACCCGCCCGACATCGTCCACCCCGACGTAGCGCTCGAGCCTCACCGCGCCGGTCGCGGGATCGACCTCGACCTCGCAGACATGACAGCCGTTGGGGAAGGTCGGCAGCATGGTGGTGATCTCGGACGCGGCTACGAGCGCGAGTTGCGGCTCGTCGAATTCGTCGGCGAGGCGCGCCGCCTTGAACAGGCCGATCGCGCGCTCGGTGCCGGCGACGTTGAAGTGTCCGTTCGCAAACGCGATCTGGCCCTCCTCCGCCTGCAGCGCCCGCGCCGCGAGCTTTTTGCCCTTGTCGATGATCTCGGCGGTCGCCTGTCCCATCAGCAATCCGGCGAGCCGCATGGAACGGCAGGAATGCGACCCGCTGCCCATTTTGACGACGTCGCTGTCGCCGTGGATGAGCTCGACCCGGTCGAACGGCACGCCGAGCCAATCGGTGATGCACTGGGCGTAGGCGGTCTCGTGCCCCTGGCCGCTCGCCTGGGTACCGAGCGTGACGGTTACGCGACCTTCCGCCAGCACCTTGACGACCGCGCGCTCCGGCGGAATCCCGGTTGCGGTCTCGATGAAGTTGGCGAGGCCGAGCCCGCGCCGCATGCCGCGCGTCTTCGCCTCCTTGCGCCGCGCCTCGAAAGTGTCGGCATCCATGATTTGCAGCGCCCGCATCATGTTGGCGTCGAACTCGCCGCTATCGTAGCGGGTGCTCATCTGGTTCGTGAACGGCAGCATGGCGGGCTGGATGAAGTTCCTGCGCCGCATCTCGATCCGATCGAGCCCCATCTCGGCCGCCGCCGTGTCGATCAGCCGCTCGATGATGAACATCGCCTCCGGCCGCCCGGCGCCGCGATAGGTCGAGGTGGGAGTCGTGTTGGTGAAGACGGCCTGCAGCCGCGCCTGCACCGCCGGTATGGCATAGACGCCGTTCGCCACCGCCGCGCCGCGCGCCAGCGGCACGAGGTGGAGCGTCTGCGAGCCGAGATTCTGGATGTTGTGGGTGCGGACGCCGAGGAACCTGCCGTCGGCGTCGAGCGCCAGCTCCGCCACGCTGGTGAGATCACGGCCATACGGATCGAAGAAGAAGGCTTCGCTGCGCTCGCCGCGCCACTTGACCGGACGGCCGACCCGGCGCGCGGCCCATACCACGAGGACGTATTCGCGATAGAGCAGGTTCTTGGTGCCGAAACCGCCGCCGACGTCGCGGCAGATCACCCGCATCTTGCCCTCGTCGAGCCCGAAAACCCGGCACAAGGCGCGCTTCTGGATCAGGATGCCTTGGCCGCCTGCGCGCAGCGTGCAGCGGCCGGTCGCCGCGTCGTAGATGCCGAGCGCAGCGGCCGGCTCGAGCGGCAGCCCGGTGACGCGGTTGTTGCGGATCTCCATGTGGGTGACGTGGGCAGCGCGCGCGAACGCCGCATCGACGGCGTCCTTGTCGCCGCGGTCGCCGTCGCAGCAGATGTTGTCGGGCGCCTCGTCCCAGACCGCGGGTGCGCCGGGCTTAAGCGCATCGGCCACCGTGACCACTGCGGCAAGCGGCTCGTAGTCGACCGCGACCTGCTCGGCGGCATCGATCGCGGCGGCGCGGGTTTCCGCCACGATCATGGCGATGCCTTCGCCGGCATGGCGGACCTTGTCGACGGCGAGCGGATAGTCGGGCGGCACGAATACCGGCCGCCCGTTGCGATTGGTCAGCGGAACGTCGCGCGGATTGGGCGTGTTGGGCAGCGGATTGAGGCCCTCGGCGACGAAGTCGCGCCCGGTCAGCACGGCGAGCACGCCGGGGGCGCTCAGCGCCGGGCCGACGTCGATGCCGCGGATCACCGCATGCGCGTGCGGCGAGCGCAGGATGATCGCGTGGGCCTGACCGGGAACGTCGAGATCGTCGGAGAACTCGCCGCGGCCGGTGACCAGGCGAAGGTCTTCCTTGCGGCGGACCGGCTGGCCGATGCCGAAAGGCCCGGTCATCGCGGCGAAGAACCTGCGGACGGCCGGTCGGCCTCCGTGTGTTTGCGGTCGCCGCGTTGTCCGCTTGCTGATGCGAACTCCCTCTCCCCAGCGGGGAGAGGGTTGGGGTGAGGGGGCGCCTGACGATCGAAAGAATTGTGCCCCCTCACCCGGATCGCTACGCGATCCGACCTCTCCCCGATGGGGAGAGGTGGAGCAAGCCGCACGACTTGCGCGTCCCGGCTCACCCACACATGCGGCAAGCTATGCACTTTCTTTGGCGTCACGTGCCGCCGTCCTTCAGCGCGTAGCGGCCGTCGTCGAGCCGGCGCAAGCGGTCCTCCGCATACAGCGAATCCAGCGCGCGCACGACGTCGCGGCCGTCGCGGCTGCCCAGCGCCGCCATCAGCTCGACGAAACTTGCCGGCGCATCGGCAAGTGCGTCGGCCACGGTCTTTTGCTGCTTGCGCTCCGCCAACGCCGGCGCGGCCGGAACGGTCCACTCGAACACATTGGTCTTGCCGAACGGAATGGTGCAGTCGAACCCGACCTTGGCGCCGCTGCGCGCGCCGCCGAGCGAAGGATCGAGCGGCACCGCGCGGAAGCCGCTGGCGACGATGAGGTCGCGATCGCCCTGGAAGCGCGTCGCCAGCGCCCAATCCGCCTGCTCGTCGGAGAACACGTCGATGTCCGCGTCGAACGCGAACACGTGCTTCGCCTCGGCCATGGAGCCGAACACGGCGGCGATCGCGTTCCGCGCCTCGCCCGGCACGCGCTGGGTGAGCGACACGCGGATGTTGTACATGCCGCCGCTCGACGGCGTGGCGAACACCGCAACCGGGTCGCGCACGGCGGTCTGCAGCGCCGCCCATGCGGCGGTTTCGGTCTTCATCGTGGTGAGCTGCGCGGTGTCGGTGCGCGCCAGGGAGCGGCCGCCGATGGTCGCGGTCTGGAACAGCGCGTCCTTCCGGTGGGTGATCGCGGTGACGTGGAACACCGGGTTGCGCTTCACGATGCCGTAATAGCCGACATACTCGCCATAGGGACCCTCGGGCTCGGTGTGGCCCTTGGGGTCGAGGTAGCCTTCGAGCACGTACTCGGCGTCGGCCGGCACCCACACGTCGTTGGTGATGCACTTGACGATCGGCACGGGCTCGCCGCGCAACGCCCCGATGATCGCAAGCTCGTCCATCGGCGGCGTGGCGGTGACCGCAGCG
>WNGA01004229.1_pt1 | contig 26300 bp, 19 predicted proteins | sample 5400061 | NCBI WGS metagenome assembly WNGA01 (sample SAMN13153366, study PRJNA577476) | soil metagenome | isolation source: 100 cm soil or saprolite under grassland replicate 2 | place: USA:California | collected 2016-06-15 | reverse complement strand
GATCCGACCGCCGCGCTCACGGCCGCCGGAGCTTCCGACGCAAAGGTGAGCCACGCCTGCAAGGTCTGGGGCGGGCTGGCCAGCAGATCCGTGGGGTAATCGGTGAGCTGGCGGCTCCGGTCCTGCTGAGGAGCCGAACTGCTCGCGAGCACGATGCCCGGAGCCGGCTGCACGACCACTTCCTTCCAGCCTGCGCGGTCAGGGAAGTTCCCGTCTCGATAGACGAGACGATTCAGCCCCGCTGAGAGCGCGTCCGCGAGGCTGGCCCCGTAGACGATTCCCAGCTTCATCGTGGGCAGCTCGCCCGCGCCCGGGCTGAAGAGAACGCTGCTCGATTCCTTCTGAAGCACCAGGCGACGGCCATTCACCTCCAGGGCCAGCCCTTCCTTCAGGATGTCGGCCTTCCGGGCCAGGTATCTGTCGAGGCTCGGATGGCCATCCTCGGGGACGATGGCGCTGTCCTGGATCTCCTGGAAGGTCGGGATCTCCGCCATGTCGATCAGGTAGCGCACCTCGACGCGACGCGGATCGACCGTGATCCCGGCGTAGTGGCTGATGGAGAAGTTCCCCATGGGGTGAGCCGCCGCCACCACCGGCATCGCCCCGATCCCCAGGCCGAGCAGCGCGATGAGCGTGCGTGACCAGCTCGGGAACTTATCCATCCTGGCCCTTCTCGTGGCCCGCGCGCGCAGAGGACGACTGGAGTTCCTTCAGGGTGGCGCGGGCCACGTCGGCCTGGAGGAGATGGAAGTGGGGATTGGTGGCCAGGGCCCGCTCGAGATAGTATATCGCCTCGTCCGTGTCGCCGAGCCGGTGGAAGATCATGCCGGCGTGGAAGAAGAGCCGGGCATCCCGGGTCCCCAGCCGGAGCGCCTCCATCATGGGGCCGACGGCCTCCGCGACCTTGGCGTTCGCGTAGAGCGCCCAGGCCAGGGCGTCGTGCGCATAGATGTCCTTGCGCACCTCGATCTCCCGCTGCGCGAGCTCGAGGGCCTCCGCCGGCTTGATGCCGTGGTCGGCGTAGAAGTAGACCAGCTCGCGGTTGTAGAGGACGCGGTTCAGGGCGCTCAGGCGCCCGATGTACTCGACCAGCTCGTACTGCTGCTTGGCCTCGGCCCCGCGGCCCAGCTTCGCGTAGAGGTCGCCGAGAGCGGCGGCGTAGTCCGGCAAGGGGATCACGCCGAGCGCCTTTCGATAGAGGTCAACGGCCTCGGGATATCGCCTCTGCGCCGCCCGCACCTGGGCGAGGCCCGCGAGGGCGCGGTGGTAGCCGGGATAGGTCTCGAGGGCCTCCAGGTAGCGGGCCTCGGCGGCCGTCGAGTCGCCCACGGCGAAGTGCTCGGCACCGAGCTGCCACCGGGCCCAGGCGATGCTCTCCCGCGGCTGACCCTCCGCCAGGCCGGCGTCGATCGCGTGCCTGAGGTCCGCCATCGAGCCGTCCGGGTCGCCGCGGAGGTTCCTGAGTCCCGAGCGCCGGCTGTAGGAGGCCAGGTCGCGCTTGATCGCCGTCATCCGCGCGTACGCCGTCTCGGCCTCAGCGTACTTGCCGAGCTCGAGGAGGGCATCGCCGAGGACGCCGTGGGCGTCGCCGTCGGCGGGATCGAGCTCGAGGGCGCGGGCCGCCTGGATGACCGCTTGCTCGAAGTCGTGGCGGGAGGAGGAGACGAAGGCGAGATGGCGGACGGCGCCGGCGTTCGTGGGGGCGATCTCGATCGATTTCTTGAGGGCCCGCTCGGCCAGGTTGAAGTAGCTCACGTCCCCGGTCTCGCGCGCCTTCTGGATGTAGGCGTCACCCAGTCTGTGATACGAGGCGGCATCGTAGGGATTGCGCTGGAGCCTCTGCTGCTGGAGCCGGATGGCCTGGTCCGGCGGCGTGCTCTGTGCCCCGAGCGGGCCCGTGGCGACGACGCCCAGGATGAGGGCGGAGGCGAACAGCGCGCCCAGGGTTCGAAGCGCTCGCGTGCTCATGGCACGAGCGGCCCGCAGGGATTGGCGCCCGGCTCGCCGCAGTCCGCGTGACGGCGGTTCTTGCCGTCGTAGGGGTTCGGGAGGAACGGGAAGTTCCGGGCGATGCCGTTGGCCGTGATGTCGACGCCCACCACCCCCGGGGCGCCGGCGAGGAAGTTGACGCCGTCGCCTGCGCGGGCCGCGATGTAGTTCGTCCCGCCCACCACCCGGATCGCAATGTCGGTGACATCGTCATTGGGACGCCGGCCGTTGGGCCAGCCCGCACCGTCCGGGCTGAGCGCCGCCCCGAGCCGGCTCTGGCTCCCGGGAGCGGTCGGCGGGACGCCCAGGTCCAGCCGGAGCAGCTCCGAGCAGGGCTTGCCGCAGTTCCCGCCATCCAGCGATTGACCGGGATACTTCAGCAAGATGGTCATCAGGTCGCTGCGGTTCGGCGGGTTGGGGCCGAAGATCGGGATCACCGGTACCCCGTAGACCAGCTCCAGCGCCGTCCCGATGACAGGATCCTTGTAGAAGCCCTGGAACTGCGCCTCGTCCTCGGGTTCGGTGCCGTTCCACTGGTCCTTGAACGGGGTGTTGATGATCAGCTCGTTCACCAGCGGGTTGGCCATGCGGCTGACCTGCACGAAGGGGCCGGAGGTGTGGGCCGGCTTGCCGGGCTTCTCCAGCACTCTCACCTTCTGCCGGCTGGTGCTGGAGTACAGCCCGATCAGCTTGTTCCCGGCATTGGCCGGCTGGCCGTCGCCGGTGATTCGGCTGATCGGCACCTCCAGCGCGATGGTGCTGATGTTGAAGCCGCTGAAGCGGTTGACGCCGAACGGGTTGACCGTGTCGACATCCTCCGCGGCCGTGAGCAAGGGCAGGTAGCGGCGCAGGTTCAAGGTGTCGAAGACCGCGCCGAGATCGATGTAGAAGGTCTCGGCGCGCTGCCCGGCGAACACGCGGATGCCGTTGGCGTTGTCCGAATAGATCCCCTGGGCAGCCAGCGCCGCGTAGTCAGGTATCGTGGCCGGCCCCACGTTGGACGGGACCGCCACCAGGGTACGGCCGCTGAACAGCTCGGTCCGCTTCTTGTTATGGATCTCGGTCACGGTGTAGGTCTGGCGCCGTGTCAACCCCTCCGATCCGGGACCGTCGAGCGCCGTGATCCCCTGCAGCTCGGCAACGGCAATGTGAGGGTTGCCCAGGTAGGGCAGCGGCGCGGTCAACCCGCCGGGGCCGCCGACGGGACGGGTCTCGGTCTTGAACCGGAACTCGTAGACGATGTCCTCGGCCTTGCCGTCCTGGTCGTTGTCGATGTTGAACCGGTAGGCCACCTCGTCGTCGAAGTTGAAGTAGTTCGGCCCGTCGGCGGGGTCCTGGCCGGGATTGACGTTCATGACGAACGTCACGCGCCGGTCCGCCGGGCTGCGAGCGAGGTTGGCCGCGTCGTAGCTGACGAACGCGTACACGTCGGTGAGGTCGGCGGCGGGGTCGAGCGCCATCAACGGCGCCTCGCGATGGCTGGCGGCCCGACCGATGCCGAGCCCGGCCCCGGTGAGTGCGGCGATCAGCAAGAGCGTGAATCCAGAACGAAGGCGAACACGCATCGTGGCTCTCCTGTCTCTCTCCCTCGGGGCCGTCCCCTTGGTGTGGTGGATGAGTTGTCTGCGATCCTGCCTCACCTCCCTTCTACGCCGGTCAAGCGTCATCTGGATCTGTTGACCGCCCCCTGAAGCGCCTGCTACTGATTACCTGGTCATGCCAACCGCGGGAGATCGGTCCGATGACGCGGCCGCCCTCATCGCCCGCATCGCGCAGGGGGATCGGGAGGCGTTCAGCCGCTTCTACGATGCCTTCGCGCGGACGACGTTCGGTCTGATCCGGCGCGTACTTCGGGATTCCGGCCCCGCCGAGGAAGTGCTCCAGGAGGTCTTCTGGCAGGTCTGGCGGGATGCGTCCCAGTTCGACCCGCGGCGTGGGAGCCCGGAGACCTGGCTCCTGATGCGGGCCAAGAGCCGGGCAATCGACACGCTGCGGTCCATACGTAGAAGAATGCCGGTGGACGAGTCCGTGGCGCATCCGGCCCAGCCCGGGGCGGCCGCGCCCGCCGCGGCGGTGGAAAGCCGCGGCCTGCTCGAGAGCGCGCTGGCCCAGCTCCCGGCCGCCCAGCGGCGGGTGATCGAGCTGGCGTTCTTCGAAGGACTGACACAGTCGGAGATCGCGGCTCGGCTGGGCGAGCCGCTGGGGACCGTGAAGACGCGGGCCCGACTGGGACTCGAGCGGTTGCGCGGCGTGGTCAGAGGGGGGCGACTGCAGGCGACATGAATCGGGAGGAGATCCGCGAGCTCGCGGCGGTGTACGCCCTCGGGGGGCTCGACGGCGAGGACCGCGCGCGCTTCGAGGCCCTGCTCCAGTCCGGGGATGCGGAGGCCACCGCCGCGCTGAGAGACTTCGAGCGCACGCTGGCGGACCTGGCGGCGGAGTCGGCCGAGGCGCCTCCGCCCTCGGTGAAGGCGCAACTGATGGAGCGGATCGTCGCCGAGGGGCGCCGGGAGCCGCCGAGGGCCGTCGTGACACCCTTCCGCTGGCGGCGCGCGTTCTGGGCCGCCGCGCTGGCCGCTGGGATCGCCGCCATCGCCGCCATCGCCGTCGGGCTGTCGATCTCCGCCAGCTACGAGAAGCGTCTGGACGCGCTGGCGCGCGAGGCCGTGGTGCTGAAGGCCGAGATCGAGCGCGAGCAGCGGCTCCTCGCGATGCTCGGCGATCCGGGCACCGAGATCGTGGCCCTGTCAGGGCGCGAGCCCGCTCCCGCGGCCCGGGCGCGCATGATCTGGAATGCCCCGGTCGGAGGTCTCCTGGTCGCCGCCGGATTGCCCCCGGCTCCCGCGGGCAAGGCCTATCAGCTCTGGGCCATCGTCGGGAAGAACCCGCCGGTCTCGGCCGGGGTCTTCACCGTTGACGCCAAGGGAACGGGCAGCCTGCGCGTGCCTCCGCTGATCGGGGTGGGGAAGGTGGACGTGTTCGCGGTGACGCTCGAGCCGGCCGGCGGGCTCCCGGCGCCCTCGGGCCAGATGTATCTCGCGGGGAAGTCGTGACGCACCCGAGTAGTTGATTTGGATCGCTATGGCCAAAATGATATCCGAATAGCTTCCGATGCTCAAGCCGAGCCCGCGCGAGGCGGAATCGGCGCGGCGCGAACGGTCGTCAGTGTTCCCGGGGCCGGAGGCGCTCCTCGAGGCGCCGCTTCACGGCGGGCCACTCGCCGTCCAGGATGGAGAAGTACACCGTGTCGCGCTGGAAGCCCTTGACGTTCATGTGGCGGCGCAGGGTGCCTTCGCGCACCGCGCCCAGCCGCTCGATGGCCTGTTGCGAGCGCAGATTCCGGGCGTCGGTCTTGAGCGCCACGCGCACGCAGCCGAGCCGCTCGAAGCAGTGCTCGAGGAAGAGCAGCTTGGACTCCGTGTTGGCGGGCGTGCGCCAGTACTTCCCGGCGAGGAAGGTGGAGCCGATTTCCACCTGCCGGTCGGCCGGTCGCACGTCGAGGAGCCGCGTGGACCCGATGGCCTCGCCCGTCTCGTTCCAGACCTGGGCGAAGACGATGGCCTGCCGTCGCGCCATGAGGTCCCGGGCTTCGCGGATCAAGGCCAGGGTCTCATCGAGACGCCTGGGCGGAGTCCAGACCAGGTAGCGGCACACCTCCTCATCCTGCATGGCCTCGAAGAGGCCGGGGGCGTGGCGCTCCTCCAGGGGCTCGAGCGTCAAATGACGACCCCGGAGGGTGGGCGGCGTGAGGTCCACGCTCAGCCGCCCCGGAGCCGCGCGGTGTGGAGCACGGCGATCACCGTCATCGAGTCCTTGATCTCGCCGCGCGCGACCATCTGCAGCACCTCGCTGAACGGGAAGGCCCGACGCTCGATGAACTCCGTGCGATCGGGTGGACGCGAGGCGGGGCGCAGCTCCTCGGCCAGGTAGAGATGGGCGACCTCGCGGAGAATGCTCTTGGAGGTGTGGAAGTCGCAGAGCTTGGTCAGGCGCCCGGCCTCGTGACCGGCCTCCTCGGCCAGCTCGCGCTGGGCCGTCTGCTCCAGCGTTTCCCCGGCATGGTGGCCGCCAGTCGGCATCTCCCAGTAGAAATCCTGAGCCACGTAACGGTACTGCCCGACCAGCAGGACCGTGTCGCGGTCCAGGAAGGGGAGCACGCCGACGGCTTCCGCGCACTCGACGACACCGTAGATGGTCGTGCGGCCGTCGGGAAGGCGGGCGATATCCTCGCGCAGCTTCATCCAGCGGTTCTCGTAGATGGCGCGGCTGGACGCGGTCTTCCACGGCACGCGCGACCAGGGCATCGGGCTCTCGGCAGAGGTCATGGGGACTGTCGTTCCTTTGTACCATGGCCCCTGCGCGCACGATAGGATACGGGGTTCGTTGTGCGCGCCGCCGAGGCCCGCTATAATTGGACCAGCTTTTCGAGGCTGACCCGAGGAGACCTTGATGCCGCTACCGCCGCCCGTCGAAGCCTTGTGGAACGAGCTTCAGGCCGTCCGCGCCGAGATCCTGAAAGAGATCGAGGGGCTGTCGCAAGCGCAGGCCGACTGGCGTCCGAGCGACCGGGACTGGTCGGTGGGGGAGATCATCCATCACCTGACCCTGGCCGAGGTGGCGACCGGCAAGCTCACCTCCAAGCTGTTCAAGGAGGCCGGCGTCGCGGTCGCGCCGTTTCCGGCCGACGTCACCGGCTTCGCGCCCTTCCCACCATCGCCTCCTGGGCCCGCCGAGGCGCCGCCGGCGGTGCGCCCCGAGCAGGGGCATCCGGTGGATGAGCTCATCAGCACCTTCAAGGCGACCCGAGAGCGGAGCCGTCAGTCCGTCGAGCGGCTGGCGACGGCCGACCCGCGCTCGCTCAAGTGGGCGCATCCGCGGTTCGGCGAACTCGATCTCGCTCAGTGGTGGATGCTCCAGGCGCGGCACGACGCGGACCATCTCCAGCAACTCCGCGCGGCGAAGGGTGCCGCCGGCTTCCCCCGGGCGTGATCATCCACCCCGTCTCGACGGCATGAAGGTCATCCTCCGCAATCCCCGCCGCGAGATCGAGGTGAGCGGCAAGCGCCGCGTCAAGGAGTTGCTGCTCGAGCTGGACATCCCCGCCGGCACGGTGCTCGTCATCCGGGGCGATGAGCTCTTGACGGGCGACACGGTGGTGGGCGACGAGGACGTCCTCGAGGTGCGGCCCGTCATGTCCGGAGGCGGCGCATGAAGTGCCGGAAGTGCGGGGGCTCCGCCGCGCTCGAGCTCAGGCGCCACAACGCCGCGTTCTGCTCGCCGCACTTCGTCGAGTTCTTCAAGAAGCAGGTCGCCGAGGCGATCCACAAGCACCGGATGTTCACGCGCGACGAGCCGGTCCTCGTGGCCGTGTCGGGCGGCAAGGACTCGCTGGCCCTCTGGGACGTGCTCATCGAGGACGGGTACCGGACGGCCGGCCTCTATCTCGACCTGGGCATCTTCGACTACTCGCAGGAGTCCAGGGCCAGGTGCGAGGCCTTCGCCAGCGCGCGCGGCCAGAAGCTCCACGTCGAGCGCGTGGCGGAGGCGGTGGGCGCGCCCATCCCCGAGGTCCAGAAGGTCACGCGCCGTCCAACCTGCTCGGCCTGCGGGCTCTCCAAGCGTTACCTCATGAACCGGGCGGCGCTCGAGCACGGCTACGCGGTGGTGGCGACCGGGCACAACCTCGATGACGAGGCTGCCACGCTGCTCGGCTCGGTCCTGCACTGGCAAACCGAGGCCCTCCCGCGCCAGTCGCCCGCCCTGGCCTCGACGCATGCCAAGCTCGCGAGACGGGTCAAGCCGCTCTACCGGCTCTCGGAGTTCGAGACGGCCGCCTACGCGTTTCTCCGGAGGATCGATTACATCGTCGACGAGTGCCCCTTCGCCAAGGGGGCGACCTCGCTCGCCCACAAGGATCTGTTGAACCGCCTGGAGGAGGTCTCGCCGGGGGCCAAGCACAACTTCCTGTTCGGCTTTCTCGACAAGGCGCGCGCGGCCTTCGAGCGGCTGGAGGATGTTCAGCTCCGCGAGTGCAGCGCCTGCGGTCAGGTGACGACCGGAGAGATCTGCGCCTTCTGCAAGCTCGCCGATCAGGTGAAGCGCCGTACCGGGCCGTCGAGCGCCGCCGCCGGCATGGTAGAATGAACCATCGTTCAGTGATCCGAGTCATCCATCGGGGGAGAGTGCCATGGCGAACGCAGTGATCGTGGGGGCGGCGCGGACCGCCGTCGGCAAGAAGAACGGCAAGCTGGCCGGTGTCCGGCCCGACGACCTCCTGGCCGACACGCTGAGGGCCCTGGTCGAGCGCGTCAAGATCGATCCGGGCGAGGTCGAGGACGTGGTCATCGGCTGCGTGGACCAGGTGGGCGAGCAGGGGATGAACATCGCCCGCAACGCGGCGCTGATCGCCGGCTTCCCGCTGGACGTGTGCGGGACCACGCTGGACCGGATGTGCGGCTCGGGCCAGCAGGCGGCCAACTTCGCCGCCATGGGTGTCATGGCCGGGCAGTACGAGTGCGTGATCGCGGGGGGCGTGGAGCACATGACGCGCGTGCCCATGGGATCCAACGGGATCGGGCCCGGCGATGGCCCGCTCTCCCCGCGGCTCCAGGCTCTCTACAACATCATCCCGCAGGGGCTCTCGGCGGAGATGATCGCCGAGCAGTGGGGGCTCAAGCGCGAGGAGCTCGACGAGTTCTCCGCCCTGAGCCACGAGAAGGCTGGTCGCGCCATCGCCGAGGGGCGCTTCAAGCGCGAGGTCGTGCCGGTGACGCTGCCCGACGGCTCGGTCTTCGACACCGACGAGGGCGTGCGGGTGCCGGTGAACCGCGAGAAGATGGCCGCGCTGGCGCCGTCCTTCAAGCCGGACGGCGTCGTCACCGCCGCCAGCTCGTCGCAGATCTCCGACGGCGCCGCCGCGCTCCTGATCATGTCCGAGGCGCGCGCGAAGGCTCTCGGGCTCACCCCGCGCGCCCGCGTCGTCGCCACCGCGCTGGCGGGCGTGGATCCCACCATCATGCTGACGGGGCCGATTCCCGCCACCCAGCGCACGCTGAAGAAGGCCGGCCTCAAGCTCGATCAGATCGATCTCTTCGAGATCAACGAGGCCTTCGCCTCCGTGGTGCTCGCGTGGGAGCGGGAGCTTCACCCCGACATGCGACGGGTGAACGTCAACGGAGGCGCCATCGCCCTCGGCCATCCCCTCGGCTGCTCGGGCGCCAAGCTCATGACCACGCTGCTCCACGAGCTGGAGCGCTCGAAGAAGCGCTTCGGGCTGCAGACGATGTGCATCGGCTTCGGCCAGGGCATCGCGACCATCATCGAGCGGCTGTAGAGGAAGTTGGGCTAGGAGGTCGCGCGCGGCCGCCGCCCGGGGTCCGCCAGCGCGCCCTGCACGGTCGCGTGGAGCTCGGCGGGCCGCACGGGCTTGAAGAGCAGAGCGGAGATGCCGAGGCCGCGGCAACGAGCCTGATCCTGTTCCTGCATGCCCCACCCGGTGATGAAGACGAGCGGGATGTCGGGATCGCGGGCGCGGAGGCGGTCGGCCAGCTCCCAGCCGTTCATGCCGACCATCCCGATATTGGTGATGACCAGGTCGAAGCGGCCCGGCACGAAGACGCGCAGCGCGTCGGGGCCGCCGGAAACCGGGACGACATCGTGACCGCCGTCGCGCAGCATCTCGCCGAGAATGGTCATCACCTGAGGGTCGTTGTCGACCAGGAGGATGCGTCCGTTGCGGTCTCCGGCCGGTTCCGCGGCAGCCGGTGGCTCGGCAGCGGCGGGCGTCCCGACCGGGAGCACGACCGTGAAGGTCGTGCCGCCGCCCGGGCGGCTCTCGACATGCATCTCGCCCCCATGGCGCTTGACGATGGAGTACGACACCGGCAGCCCGAGCCCCGTGCCTTCCTCGCCCTTGGTCGTGAAGAAGGGGTCGAAGATCCGCTGACTGACCTCTTCCGTCATGCCGATGCCGGTATCGGTCACCGTGAAGACCACGTGCCGATCGTCGTGGCGCCGCGTGCGGAGAGACAGCGTCCCGCCCCTGGGCATGGCGTCGATGGCGTTCAGGATCAGGTTGGTCACCACCTCGTTCAGCTCGGCGGGCCGGCCCATCACCACGGGCACCGATCCCAGGTCCACCTCCAGCTGGAGGGGCACGCCGGCCTTGAGCTTCTTTTCTTCCCAGCGCGGGCGCGTGATGGCCAGCGCGTCGCGGATGACCTGGTCGAGGTCCAGCCCGACGAAGGCCTCCTCCGGGCGGAGGCGCGCGAACTTCTGGATGCGCCGCACCGTCTCGGCACCGCCCGTCGCCGCCTTCTCGATGACGTCCAGTCCGCGGCGCACCACGTCCACGTTGCTCGGGTTCTTCCCCATGAGCTGGGCGTAGCCCAGGATGGCCTGGAGCAGGTTGTTGAAGTCGTGCGCGATGCCGCCCGCCATCTGGCCCAGCGCCGTGAGCTTCTCGGACTGGTGCATCTGGGCCTCCATCTCCCTCTGCACGGTCGTGTCGTGGACGATGGCGAGCATGCCCTCGGGACCGCCGTCCCGCCCCGGGAGGGAGGAGAGCGTCACGGCCAGGTTGAGCGCCCGGCCGCCCTCCCGCTTGGCCGTCACCTCGAAGGGGTCCACGGGTTCCAGGCGCGACAGCGCGGCGCGCGCCTGGGCATAGCGCTCCTCGGGTAGGAGCATCGTCAGCGGGCGCCCGAGGGCCTGCTCCCGCGTCCAGCCGAAGATGCGCTTGGCGGCGGGATTCCAGTCCTGGATCTTCCCCTCGCCGTCCACCGAGATGATCGCGTCGCCGGCCGAGCGGATGACCTTCTCGAGGGACTGTTTCTTCTCCGCCACCTCTCCGTAGAGGTGCGAGTTGCGGATCGCCACCGCGAGGTACTCGGAGAGCATCTCGAGCAGCTCGCGCTCGCGCGGGTCGATGGGGCGCGCGCCGGCGCGGTTGGCCGCCACCAGGTAGCCGAGCGCGGTCCCGTTGTCGCCGATAGGACAGACAATGGCGGTCGTCTCGCCCGCGTTCGCGGGCGGCGTCGGACCCAGGTGAACAGCCACCTCGTCGTATCCCAGCGCATCCCGCAGCTGCGCCGTGATGGCCGCGGTGAGCTGGGTGAGGTCCAGCTGGCCGAGGATGCCGCGGGAGATCTCGCGGAGGATGGAGAGCTGGGTCACCCGCAGCGACTGCTCCGCCTGCTCGCGCCGCGCCACCTCCTCCAGCCCCCGCGTCTTCATCGCGAGCGAGCGCATCTCCTCGACGAGGGTGGCGAGCTGGCTGCGCGTGCCTAGCTCGGTCTGCCGCCGCGCCAGGGCCCGGCGCGCCGTCTCCTCCAGGTCCCGGCGGCTGAACGGCTTGATCAGGTACTCGAACGCCCCGTGCGTGAGCGCATTCTTCACCGTATCGAGCGACGCGTAGGCCGTGATCATCACGACCTCGATGCTCGGATCGGAGCGCTTGATTCGCTGGAGCAGCTCGATGCCGTCCATCTGCGGCATCTTGATGTCCATGAAGACCAGGTCGGGGTGGAAGGCGCCGAGCGTCTTGAGCGCCGCTTCCCCGCTCTCGGCCGTCACGATCTCGTAGCTGGGCTTGAGGATCATGCGCAGGGACTCTCGTGGCCCCAGCTCGTCGTCCACCACGAGAACCCGCGGCCGGTCGCTCATGGCTGGGCCGCCAGCAGGGTCGCCGTGAAGCTCACCTCGCCCCGTCCTTGCTTGGCCTCGAGTCGGCCGCCCTGGGCCTCGATGATGCGCTGGCTCACGCACGGCCCCACGTCGAGCAGGCTCTCCTGCACGACCTGGATCGGATCGAAGATCCCCCGGAGCTCTTCCGGGCGGACCTCGGCGGTCCGGGAGGCCACGGTGAGCCGCACCCGGTCCTCGCCGGTGAGCCGCGAGATCGACGCCGCGATCTTGGCCTCCGTGCCCGGCGTTTTCCGAAGCAGGTACCAGACGAGATACGCGATGGCCTTCTTGAGCATGCTGCGATCCCCCGTGATCAGGAATGAGGGTCCCTCGTGGGACAGGGTGGCGGTGACGTGCTTCTGCGTCGACTCGTCGGCGAAGCTCAGGAGGCGCGCCTCGCCGTTGGCGGAGGGGAGCGCCTGCGCGCCCATCTCGGCCAGGCACTCCTCCGCCATCGCCCGCAGGTCCACGATGTCGCGCTTGTAGTCCCCTTCGTTCACCAGCGTCGCGAGCTTGTCGAAGATCTGGATGAGGCGGCGCACGTCCCGCCCGACGACCGAGGAGAACTGGTGGCGGAAGCTCGGGTCGTCGTAGCGCTCGCCGATCAGCTCCATGAACGCGTTGACGGAGACGAGCGGGTTCTTGATCTCGTCGGCGATGCGGGCGACGACGCGCGTGAGGAGCTGGAGCTGCTCGGCCGCGCGCTTCTCCTGGGCCAGCTGACGCTGGGCGGTGAGGTCTTCGAAGACGAGGACGGCGCCCAGCGGCTCGGTGCCGTCGCCCATCACCGGGTAGGAGGAGACCTCGAGGGGAAGGTTCCGGAGGGCGAGGTGCACCTCGGCGCGGTTCGCCGAGCGGCTGCGCGTCAGCGTCTCGAACAGCAGATCGCCCAGCGGCGAGGGGAGCACCCGCAGGTCCTTGCCAAGCACGTCGCGCGCCGACACGCCCAGGATCTCTTCCGCGCGCCGATTCATGATGACCACGGTCTCGTCGGGGCCGATGGTGATCACGCCGTTCGACATGCGCGCGAGGATGCGCTCGTTGAACTCCTTCTGGTACTGGAGCAGGTGATGGATGCGGATGTCGCGGATGGCGGTGGCGAGATGCGTCCCGAGGCTGAAGAGGATCTCCGTCTCGCCCCGGCTGTAGGCCCCGCCGGTGATGCGCTGCCCGAGCGTGAGGACGGCCACCAGCTCGCCGTGGGAGATGAGCGGGATGGCGACCACGGCCTGCAGCACCGCCATCTCCCGCGCGATCTCGCGAGCGGCCGGATCGGCGGGGCGGCCGTGGGCCTCGTCGATCTGGATCAAGCGCCCCTCGGCGGCCAGCCAGAGCGGCAGCCCCGCGTCGGCGGCGAGGGTCAGGGCCTCCACCACGTGGGGCACCAGGCCCCGGAAGGCGCCCACCCGGTACTGGCGCCCGTGCTGGTCGGCGAGGAGGATCGCGCTCCGGCTCGGCCGCACCATCTCGGCCACCGCGTCCAGGAACAGGTCGAGCACGCGCGGCAGGTCGAACCCGGCGGCGAGCGCCTTGGCGAACTCCTTGGCCACCTGGGTGAGGGCGTGCGAGGAGGCCTCCAGCCCCAGGATCGATCCTTCGTGACCGTTTCCGGACGCTGTGCCTCGCGCCGAGCGGAACGCGGCCACTTCCTCCAGCAGGCGGAGCTTCTCCTCCGCCTGTCGCACGATGTCCTGCAGGTGACGCGACGTGAAGGGCTGGAGGAGCACGAAGTCGGCCGCCTCGGCGGCGCTCTCGTCGTCCTCGGAGCTCTCGCCGGCGGGGAGCACGCAGATCACGACCGCGCTCGGGCAGACGTGCCGGGCCCGCGCGATGAAGCGCGGCACCTCCCGCAGGGGCGCAACGGCGTCCTTCACGATCGCCTCGACCTGCGTGACCCTGAGCGTTTTCAGCGCCTCGTCGTCGGAGGCGGCGAAGAAGACGGACCGGTCACCCAGCGCGCGGACGAGCTGCGTGCGCAGCGCCTCATCGGGCGAGACGAGCAGCACCGTTCTCACGGCCTGACTCGCCGGGCTCCGGCCGGCGCGGGGGACTCGATCGTGAACATGCTGCCACGCCGGATTGCCTTGGCCCGCCCGCTGAGCCGGGCGCGGCGAGCGCCGGTGATGCTCCGGCAGATCGCGGGCCGGCGACCCGTCTCGTGTGCCTGGCGGATCCCGCACCCCCTGTCCAAGGGCTCGACGAGCAGCGTGCTTCCGCCCCTCCTGGAGAGGTCAGCAACCCGCACCGCCAGCTCGCCACCGGCCTCCATGGCCACGTTGGCATTGAAACACACCCGTAGCAAAAATCGGTCCAACTCAGATGCGTTGCCCACGGTGGGTCGAGGACCACCGTCGGCCGCCCGCCGGAGCCGATCCGATGGTCTGCGAGCCGGGGCCGGCCGGCCCGAGGGCGAAGCGGGGACGGCGTCGAGCGCCACCGAGAGCGAGACCGCCCGTCCACGGCGGGAAGGGGACCGGCGGCGCGTCAAGGGCTCACAAAGCATGAGTACCGGTTCGCTCCGCGGCGCGCTCGCCGATGACGGGCAGAAGGAGCCGGAAGGTCGTCCCCACCCCCGGAGAGCTCCGAAAGGTGATGCTTCCCCCGTGGTCCTCGATGATCTTGTAGGCGAGGGCCAGGCCCAGTCCGGTGCCGCTTTCCTTCGTCGTGAAGAAGGGGTTGAAGATCTTATCAGCCTCCGCCAGCGCGATGCCGATCCCGGTATCTTCGATCTCCACCTTCACGCCGCGCCTGGGCGCCCGCCGAGCCGGCGGCCGGAGCCAATCCATGTCCTCGCTCCACCCGGTCCGTAACGTCAGGCGGCCTCCCGTGCCCATGGCCTCCAGCGCGTTCGTGACGAGGTTCAGGAAGGCCTCGTAGAGGTGCTCTCCGTCGCCCTGAATGGCGGGAAGGCCGTGAGCGTACTCCCGGAGCACCGTGATCTGCTTGGTCTCGATCTGGTTGACGTAGAGCTCCAGGACGCGCTCCAGGAGCGCGGGGATCTGCACCGGCTTCAAGTTCAGGCGGCGTGGCCGGGCCAGCTCGAGGAGGCGCTCCACGATCCCGTTGATCCGCTCCAGCTCCTGGGGGACCACCCTCTCGAACCTCTCGCGGAAGCGCTCATCGTTGAACTTCCGGGAGACGAGCCGGGTGAAGGTCCGCAGCGAGGTCAGCGGGTTCTTGATCTCGTGGGCCAAGCCCGCCGCCAGCGTTCCGAGGGCGGCCAGACGATCCGAGCGCCGGAGCTGAGCCTCCAGCTCATGAACGACCGTGACATCCTTGAAGACGCCGACGACTCCCAGGTCTTTCCCTTCGGCTCCCCGGAGCGGTGCCGTGCTCAGCTCGATCGGGAGGGAGGTCCCGTTGCGCCGGCTGAGCCCGAGCGACGTGCTGGCGACCCCGGCGCGGGTGGCGAGGGTTTCCATGAGGATCTCCACCACGCCCGGGCTGTGGGAGAAGACTTCCGTACAGTACCTTCCCGTGGCCTCGCCGGCGAAGAGTCCGGTGAGCAGCTCGGCCGCCTGATTCATGGTCACGACTCGACCGTCCAGATCGAGGGTGATGATCCCGCTGGTGAGGGACTCCAGGATGCTGTCCGTGTAGCTCTTGAGGTCCGCGAGCTCCTCGAAATGACGCCGGAGATCGGCGTGGGCCGTCTCGAGAGCCGAGCGTTGCTGGAAGAGCTGGCCGGCCATGTGATTGAACGCGACGGCAAGCTGACCGATCTCGTCGGAGCGAGAGGACACGATCTGCTGTTTCAGCTCGCCGCGGGAGATAGCCGCCGCCCCTCCGGCGAGCTCCCGAACAGGCCGGGCGATTCGGCGTGCCACCAGGGCCGCGACCAGGCCACCCAGGACCAGCGTCCCCAGCGTCAAGGCACCCAGCTCGAGCCGGGTTTGCCGGATCTCGGCCTCCATCCGCCGCTTGGAGAGACCGATCCGGACCGTCCCCCACCGCTGCCGGTCGATCACGATGGGGACGACGAAGTCGTAAATCGGCTCTCCGGTGCCCCTCCGGACAGCCTCCTGGACGAGGAAGGTGTCCGTCTTCGCCGCCAGCTCGTCGGCGGGCCCGCTGAGGGCGACTCCGGCGAGTTCGGGGTGGCGACTATGAGCGGCCACTCGAGCCTCCGCGTCGAGGATGATGGCGTAGACCACGTCGGCCTCTCCGGCCACTCGGGCCACGTTTTGCTCGAGGGTGGTATAGCTGTAGAGGAGCAGCGGCGCCTCGGAAAGTGCGGCCAGGTTCCTCGCGATCACCTCGCCCCGGCGCTGGACCTCCGCGATGATGGAGGCGCGCTGGCGGTGCTCGACCACGACGATGACCGCGGCCATGACGAGGAGGAGGACGAGGACCGTCCCCAGCAGGAACTGGGCCTGGAGTGACATGAATCTGAACCGCGGGAGTCTGGGTCTCACGTCAGGGTTGAGGCCGGGCGTCGAGCCACATCTTCCTGAGGGGGATGTACGGGTCGCCCAGCCCGTTCACCTCCACGCTCCGGACGTAAGGCTGAAAGAGGCGTTCGTAGGTGTAGTGCCAGACCGGCATGATCGGCGCGTCATCGAGAACGAGTTGCTCGGCCTGGCGGTAGAGGCCCGTCTGGCGCGGCAGGTCCCGCTCCCTCTTCGCCTCGAGGAGGAGCTCATCGACCGCCGGATTCGAGTGAGCGGTGAAGTTCCGCGGGCTGCGAGAGTGGAAGAGCTTGAACAGGAAGTTATCCGGGTGCGGCACGTCGGCAAACCACGCGTAGAGGAACATCGGGAACTTGCCCTGGGTGAGCATTGCCGAGAACGAGGGCCAGTTCGTCTCGTAGTGGAACTGGGCGTCGACGCCCACCGCCGCCAGGTACTTCTTGATCTGCTCGTGCTCTTGCAGGAGCTTCTCGAGCTTCACACCGGACCAGATCTGAATCGGGGGCAGACCGCGTCCGCCCGGGTATCCCGCCTGCGCGAGAAGATCTCGGGCTCGCTGAGGGTCATAGGCGTAGCCGTTCAGCTTGGGGTTGAACCCCATCATCCCCGGGGGGAGGATCCCCCGCGCAAAGGTGTAACGGTCGAGGTAGACCTCGGCGACGAGGGCGGCCCGGTCGATGGCATGGATGATGGCCTGGCGCACCCGCCGGTCGTCCAGCGGCTTGATCCGGGTGTTGAACCCGTAGAACCTCACGCTGAACATCGGACGCTTGACACGGATGTACTTGTCCGCGGCCGCGAGGCGCTGGTACTCCTGCGTCGGAATCGGCGTGTCCTCGAGGTTCCCACGCTGGAACTGCTCGTACATCGCGTCGAACTCTTCGCCGCGAAAGATCCGATACACGACGCGGGAGAGCTTGGGAGGGCCATCGAAATAGTCCGGGTTGGCGACCAGCACGATCTCCCGCCCCGGCTCCCAGCGGACGAACTTGAAGGGGCCGGTGCCGATCGGGTGAGCGCCGAAGGCTTCGCCCTGCTGCTCCACCAGCTCCTTGGGCACGATCTTGGCGTGGCCTACCGCCAAGATGGAAACAAAGGGCGCCCACGCTTCGGTGAGCACGACCTGGACCGTGTGGCTGTCCAGAGCGGTCAGCCCTGACACCTGCTTGACCTTGCCCTCCTTGAACTCCTGAGCTCCCCGGATGCTGGCGAAGAGGTCGGCGCTGCCCGACTTGACCTTCGGGTCCAGGATGCGGGTGAGGGAGTAAACGACATCGTCGGCGGTCACCTCCCGCCCGTGGTGGAACTTCACCCCTCGTCGGAGCCTGAAGGTCCAGGTGAGCCCATCGCGCGAGGCTGTCCAGAATTGCGCGAGTGCGGGCGTGATCGTGAGCGTCTGGTCGAACTGGACGAGCCCGTCGAAGAGTTGCTGGGCGACTGATAGGCCAAAAATATCGCGGATCCGGCCGGGATCAAGAGTCGCCGGATCACTCCCCAACGGTCGTCGATAGACGCCTCCCTCGACGGCCGGCGCGTTCGCCTCGCGCCGACCCTGGGCCGAGGCTTGGACGGACGTGGCGATCACCACGCAGACGAGGACGAGCAGGAACAAGGGGGGGCGCATGCCCCCCTTCGTCCTGGCTGAACGGGAGCACCTACCCAAGTCTATCGGAGCTCCGTGGCCAGCTCTATTTCGGCCCTCCTAGCCGGCGCCGCCGCCGCCCTCGGCCGTGCCGATGGCCTGGAATACCGTGGAGGAGTACCCCGAGGTCCCCGACTCGATCACCGGGGCCACGAGCAAGAACGACACGACAATCAGCAGGACCGCCCAGAGCTTCGTCATCGTTTCCCTCCTGTGAAATGGCTCGAGATTCCGGACTTGGAACCCTCCCGATTGAGGGTTCCCACCGCCCCCAAATCGGGGGAGGATACCGCAAACATCAGGCCAATGGGAGAAGGGTCTCTCGGTCGAAGCTAACACCTTGGAATCCAAGGAACCGTTTCGCGCACGTCGAGTCCGCTCCATTCTCTTCGAATGGATAGAGTTTGAGGCGCGGTGAGGGACTCCCCAAGGGGAATGCTGTTCGAATCAACGGCTTGAACGAGATGCACAACAACCTGTCCAGGATGTGAGGAAACCAGTGCATCGCTATCCGTCATGGGCCGGCGGCCGCATCTTCCATTTCGCGAGCTTCAGCTTGAGGGTATTCCGGTGGAGGCTCAGAAGCCGGGCGGCCTCGCCCCGGTTCCATCCAACCCGCTGAAGGACGCGGAGAACGATCTGCCGCTCGAACTGCTCGCAGGCCTGTCTCAGCGGCAATGTCTCGGCCTGACGGGCTCGGCCGCCAGGGTCAGGAAGCATCAGGTCGACGGGGAGATCCTGGAGTCGGATCACCGGGCCCTCGACCAGCACCACCGAGCGCTCGATGACGTTCTGGAGTTCGCGTACGTTCCCCGGCCACGGGTATTCCTGGAGGCACGCCAGGGCGTCGGGCAAGACCCCGTCGATGTGCTTGCTGAACTCGCGGTTGTACTTGCGGAGGAAATGGTCCACCAGCATGGGAATGTCTTCACGCCGCTCGCGAAGCGGACGGACGCGGATGGCGACCACGTTGAGCCGGTAATACAGGTCGTCACGGAAGGTGTGGTTGCTGACGGCCTTCTTGAGGTCCATGTTGGTCGCGGCGATGACCCGCACGTCAATTCCGATTCTCCGGCTTCCACCGACCCGCTCGATCTCCCGCTCCTGGAGCACGCGCAGGAGCTTCGCCTGGAGTTCCGGCTTGAGCGCGCCGACTTCATCCAGGAAGAGGCTTCCCCCCTGGGCCAGCTCGAACTTTCCCAGACGCCGCTGGTAGGCGCCGGTGAAGGCTCCCCGCTCGTGGCCGAACAGCTCCGATTCGATGAGGGCCTCGGTCAGAGTCGGCAGGTTGACCGGGACAAAGGGCTTGTCCTTCCGGGGCCCCTGGCGGTGGATGGCGCGCGCGACGAGCTCCTTGCCGGTGCCACTCTCCCCGGTGATCAGCACCGTCGACGTGGTGCGGCCCACCTGGGCGATCAGCTGACGGAGTTTCTGCATCTCCGAGTGCTCGCCAACGATGTCGTCGAACCCTTGCCGGCGGTCCAGTTCGGACCTGAGGAAGACGACCTCGCGCTCCAGCGCCCGCTTCTCCAGGGCCCGGCCGATCGAGGAGAGGACGTCTTCTTCATCGAAGGGCTTGGTGAGGTAGTCGAACGCCCCCAGCTTCATCGCGGCGACGGCGCTCCGCACCTCCTTCACCGCCGTCACGAGGATGACCTCGACCTGGTCGTCCAGCGCCTTCAGGCGCTCCAGCACGGTGATCCCATCCATCCCGGGCATCCGGATGTCCAGCAGAACGAGATCCACCTGACAGGAGCGAACGACTTCCAGCGCCTGGCCGCCGTCCGGAACATCGAGCACTTCGTACTCATCCTCCAGGATCACGCGGAGCGCCTCCCGGAGACCGGGATCGTCATCGACGACCAGGATGAGCGGTCGAATTCTTGCGGCGCCTTCAGGCGGGTTCTGCTCCATGAACGCTTTCCGACGCGGGTCTGTTGCCGTCTTCGCTGATGACTGAATTCTGGTTCGCGGGCTGAATGTAGTCGACTATCGGTCGGCGGCGCGGCGCGTTCGCCGGCTCCCCACCGCCAGCCTCAGCGCGTGCTCTTCCGGGCTCGACGTCTTCCCGTCACCCATGCCACGGACGAGCCGCGTGCCTCGTCGTTCGTTCGTCGAGACCAGGGGCCCCGTCTTCACGGCCTGACTCGGGCCGCTCCGACCGGCACCGGGAACTCGACCGTGAACGTGGATCCCGGCCGACCCACATTGTTGCGCGCGCCGAAGCGGGCGTGGTGGGCGTCGGTGATGCTCCGGCAGATCGCCAGCCCGAGACCAGTCCCGTGCGCCTTCGTGGTGACGAAAGGATTGAAGATCGTCGCGAGCAGCTCCTCGGGGATCCCGCACCCGGTGTCCGAGATCTCGACGAGCAGCGTCGTGCCGCCCCCCTCGGAGAGGTCAGCGACCCGCACCGCCAGCTCGCCTCCGGGCTCCATGGCCTCGATGGCATTCAAGCACAGGTTCAGGAAAAGTTGCTCCAGCTGAGATACGTTGCCCAGGATGGGTCGGGGGGTGCCGTCGGCCACCCGCCGGAGCTGGATCCGATGCTCCTCGAGCTGTGGCCGCAGGGTCTCCAGCGTGTCCTGGAGGGGCCCCGAGATGTCCATCAGCTCCATCGGCTGGGACGAGGCCGAGGCGAGTGTGCGGAAGCGGGTGAGGAGACCGTCGATCCGCCGGATCTCCCGGTCGGCAACCCGCGAAAAGGTGTCGCGGAACTCCTCGTCGTGGAACCGGACCGGCAGGAGCTGGCTGAAGGTCTTGATCGCCACCAGAGGGTTTCGGATCTCGTGGACCATGCCCGAGGCGATCGCCTCGAGCGACGCCAGCCGCTCGGCGCGCCGCTTCTCCTGCTCCAGCTCCTTCAGACGCGAAAGGTCGGCGAGGACCGCCACCGCACCGATGGTCGCGCCCTGAGGGTTCAGCAGGGGCGATGTCGAGCACACCAGGGGGACCAGCTGACCCGCCGCGTCGGGCAGAGCGAACTCTTCCTGGGAGCGTGATTGGCCGTCGTGGACGGTGCCGATGATGAGCCGGGCCAGCGGGAGCGGCAAGTGCTCCACCGACTGCCCGCGCGCGGTCCGAGCGGGCACGCCCGTGAGCTGCTCCGCCGCGCGGTTGAAGAGCGCGATCTTGCCCTTGGCGCCCACGGCGATGACGCCGCTCTTGATGGTGCTCAGGATCTTCTGTAGCTCCTCGTTCACCTGCACGACTCGCTGATGAGTCTGCGCGTTACGGACGGCCACCGCCGACTGGTTGGCCAGCGTCGTCAGCAGGTCGGCGTCGTCGCTGAAGTACGGATCCCCCGAGCGCTTGGCGCCGAGGCAGAGCAGACCGATCACCTGCTCCTCCTCGACCAGCGGGACGACGACCTCGGCGCCCAGGCGGCTGAACTCCGCCCTGAGCTCCATGCCATCAAGCGCCGTCGGTCCGTCCACTATCTCGTCGCGGAAAACCGTTTCGCGCGCACGTTCAATCTTGGCGACGAGCGCCGACGACAGATCGAGATGGTCCGGGAACTTGCCATCTGTCCCGGTTATGGTCAAGTCGAACCTTGCCTCATCGTGCTCGAGCAGGTAGATCGCGACCCCTTCGCATTTCAGGGTCCGGGCCACGAGGCCGCTTATGTAGCTCAGTAACCTGGGGAGCTCGATGGTCTCTGTGAGAGCCCGACTGGCCTCCCGGATCGTGCGCTGGTAGTCGTACGGCTCCCGGTACAGATAGCGGTCGAACGCCCGCTGAATCTGCCTCTTGAGCGGGCTGAACAAGACCGCCACGGCGAGCGCCAGCACGATCTCGCGGAGCGGGGTGCGATGCTGGTCATGGAGAATGAGGTTGGACGCCATGAGCAGCGTGATCAGAATCAGGCCCGCTGCCGCGAAGGCCGCTAGATAGACCGCGCTGCGCTTCACCACAACGCGCATGTCCATCAAGCGATGACGAATGATTGCGTGACTGATCAATCCTAAGAGGAGCAGTGAGAAAAGAGGACCGTACTTACCGAGGGCGGATGTTTTTAGAAAGAGGGGAATGATTAGATTCGTGGCTAGACCTAGGGCAATTGGAACTGTAAAGGCTATGAGAAGGTAGCGAATTTGGCGCTTGAGCCGTCCCGTCGACGCGCGACACTTCAACGCGAGAAGATGAGCGGAGCGGGCGAAGCTCAGGATCATGTAGGCGGCAAACACAGGATGGAGCGGTCCATACGTGGTTCCGGAGCCGTACGGCCAAGTCGTCACAGAAACCACAAGCCAGGGCGAAAACGAACACGCGGAGAGCGCGAGGCCGACCGGTGTAAAGAACCAGCGTGTGACTCGGGAGTCGTAGACCACGGCCACAGGAACCCGCTCAATAAAGGCCAGACCGCCGAGCGGGATCAGACTTGAGAATGCGAAGGCTGAGCGAACTGCCCAGATGTTACCGATGTTACCGTAGTGAGCTATGGCGACAGCTGTAGTCCACAGGCTCATGGTCGCCGCCAGAAAACTAAAGGCACGATTTTGGCCGGCGTGCGGTCCTCTGCGATAGACGTAGATCCCGATGGCTAAGTTAATGATTGCCGTGCAACCCAAGAGCAGCGCGGTCAGGCTTATTTGCACGCTTAAACCACCGTCTGCCGCCTCATGCTTTAGGCTCGGAGAACATTTTCCTCTGTAAGCACGGGCGCGTCCGAAGTAGCAGGAAACTCAACCACAAACGTAGTTCCAGACCGGTCCCCTCGATTTTCAGCCCGTATGGTTCCGCGATGGGCGTCAGTAATGCCGCGACAGATTGCGAGACCCAGACCGGAACCACGCGGTTTCGTAGTGAAAAACGGATCGAAAACCCTACTTTTGACCGATTCTGATATTCCAGCTCCCGTGTCTGAGACGCCAACTACGACCCACTGAGTTCCGTGGAGATCTTGACGATGTCCATGAATGGTCAGCTCGCCACCTGATCCCATCGCCTCGATCGCGTTCAGAAAGAGGTTGAGAAACAGTTGCTTCAACTGTGCCTCTTCGACGGCAACAAACAGGGCCTGACCTTGAAATTCACAGTGCACAGTCGTACGGGTTTGCTCTAGCTGCGCGCGAAGCAAACGGAGGGTATCCGCTATAGGCTCGCGCATATCAACGATTCCGACCTGCTGCGGGGCGGTCGCTGCGAGTCCACGGAGCCGTCCTACAAGGTCATCGATCCGCGCGACCTCCCGAATGACCACCTTTGCGAAGTCCTCCCGGAAGTCAGTATCAGTAAAACGCTCAGGGAGGAGTTCGGCAAATGTCCTGATCGCGACCAGGGGATTCTTAATTTCGTGTGCTACACCTGATGCAAGAGCGCCGAAGGAAGCGAGACGTTCCGCGCGTCTTTTTTCCCGCTCGAGGTCCTTTAGACGGGTGAGATCACTAAACACGATGAGGGCACCATCGGTCGCGGCCCCTTTGTGTTTGAGAATTGCCGTTGAGCACACGAGCGGAACGCTTGTTTCTTCTGTGCGGTGCACAAGAACTTCGAACTGGGATCGCGGGGTTTGCGCTTCAAGAGCATCTCGCAATGGGGAGGCCAGGGCGCCTGGCAGGCGTTCATAAGGCCCTCCCTGAACATCTGAAGCGTGGAGGCCCGTCAATTGCTCTGCCGCGAGATTGAATAAGGAGATGTCCCCGGCCGCATCGATTGCTATCACCCCGCTTTCCATAGTGGAAAGGATGTTGTCCACGTACTCATTTACCAGTACAACCTGACGATAGAGCTGCGCGTTCTTCATCGCAATGGCCGCTTGACCGATTAGAGTTTCCAGGAGGTCGATGTCCTCGGCGAAATAAGGATCCCCTGATCGCTTTGGCCCGACTATGATGATGCCCGCAATGACGTGGTCATCGAGAAGGGGAAAGGCGAGATCTCCGCCAAGTTGCCGTAAAACGTGTGCGGCGTTGGCCCGATGCTCATCCTGGGGGTCCCGCACGCCTTCTTCCCGTACCAGAGGCCGTCCGTCGGACCGGAGGAATGTTGCGAGTGGTGATGTCTCTGCGATGGCAACGTTAGGCGCAGTTCGGGTCCACCGTTCGGTGGGTTTCTGGACTAGAGGCAGAAAGCCTTTGGTGGTAGGGTCGGGAAAATAGATAGTTATACCCTCTACCTTAAACGTGTTTTCAATGACGCTGGTCAGATAGTCCAGAAGCGGATCTGGGTCGAGCATTGTACTCAGCTTTCGACTCGCTTCCCTCACCGTTCGCTGGTAGTTGTAGGGTTCGCGATAGAGATATCGATTAAATGAGCGTTGGATCGAATTCTTGAGAGGCTGGAAGAAGATTGCCAAGACCGTCGCTACCACAAGAGCTTCAACTAGAGGGACACTGTTTTTATCGTATCCAGCGAGACTTCTCAGGAACTCCGCTGCTAGGAGAAAAAGTGCTGCAGACGTAAGGATTGCACAAACGTAGACAACGCCTCGGCGAATGACGACTCGAATGTCCATCAAGCGATATCGGATGATAGCGTGCGCAGAGAAAGAGAAGAAAAAGAGCGAGAAATATGGTCCCAGGGCACTGTAATTCGATGTCTTCCAGATCAGGGGAATTAGCAGATTCGTCGTCATTGCCCCAGCACCAGTGAGGGAGATGCCCAGGAGAAGATAACGAAGGTGAAGACGGTCGATCCCTGAAGCAGACCTGCTCGTCTTCCAGAGATTGTAGAGTCCAGAAGCGAAACAGGTAAGAAAGTAAATGCCAAAGAAGCGATGGACGGGGCCGTAGAGAAAGTTCGAGCGCGGGAAGCCAGGAGTTGCTCCGGCAACAATCAAGCTTGAGAGAGAAGCCAGCACGAAAATGAAGCAAAGGATCCCGGGCACGATCACGCGGGCTATGCGACTCCGACCTCGTGATCCAGAGACTGCGTCAACCAGCCAGATCATCGAGAAGGGGATGCCGCTCGCGAAGGCGAAGCCTACACGACCCAGGGCGACAGTATAGCGGGGATCCCTGGCGGCCAGGGCCAAGGATATCGTGAGAATCCAACCGGCCGTCGTAAGTGCCATCACACCGAAACGGCGGTTCACGATGACTCGGCGATTGTGAATCATGACGAAGACTCCGAGTGCGACGACAGCGGCGCAGAGGATCATTGCGCCGAGAAGGCGGGAGTCTACAGTCACGAAATGCGCTATTGAGGCGGTCAAACTCGCCCGACAACGAGAGCAGCAACGCTGCCGCCGAAGCTATGCCCGTTGATCAGTACGTGACTTACACGCGCGACGCGAGCGGTGTTCGGCACATAGTCTAGGTCGCACTGCGGATCGGGAACCACCTGATTGATCGTGGGCGGAACCAATTGATGCTGGATAGGTGGTCGATAGAGTTCGGAGTAAGGCGTGCCGTTCTAATCGCATCCTCAATGGCGCGTGCCATTACCATCCCGGAGGGATCTCCCTTTCGCATTCCGACTGCTTCACTCGCAGAGCCGTGCCCTAAAACCTCTGCGTAGATTCTCGCACCTCGATCGAGGGCAAAGTCGAGATCCTCCAAGACTAGTGTTGCGCTACCTTCTGATAACACAAGCCCGTCTCTCAACAGGTCATACGGGCGTGAAGCCTCTCTTGGGGCGTCGTTTCTCTTTGTGAGTGCGCCTAGCGTGCAAAACGAGTCGAAGATTGCGGGAAAGATTGGTGTGTCGGACGCTCCGGCGAGCGCCACTTTGACTCCCCCGTCAGAGATCTGGCTGGCCGCGGCATGTATCACGTCAATCCCTGTGCAACAGTTGGAGGAGACGGAGAGAGCGGGACCGGTGATTCCAAATTCGATTGCCACGTAACTCGAGGCGGCGTGAGAAGGATACTCAAGGGCTGTCCACGGTTTTATCACTCCCGCTCCCTCGTGGAGAAAGTCCCCTACGCCAGCGACTGCTAGCTCTAGTCCAGCTACTGAGGTTCCGCAACATATCGCCGTCTTCCTGGAGAGGGGCGGTGTGATTGAGAGCTTTGCGTCGTCCAGTGCCAAACGCGTCGCTGCGACGGCGAATTGAGAGAAACGCCCCATCATTTTGGCCCTACGACTGCTGATAAAGGCAGGGGCACTAAAGTCCTTAACCTCGGCGGCAACATGGCATGCGTACGGTGAAGGGTCGAAAGCCGTAATGAGATCCACGCCGGATTTGCCGGCGACAAGGTTCTGCCAGAAGATTTCTTTGCCAATACCGATCGGAGAAACGATGCCAAGCCCTGTGATGACCACCCGGCGGGAATTCTTCATGTCTAAGGACGCGCTCCCTAAATGTTCGAAAGTTAAGGTAAGAGAGAGACTTCACGTTAACAGAAAATGAGGAGAAATTCAAAATTCCGGCGCGCTCCCGCACCGCGTCCACTACCGTCCTTTTGATGGGCGTTGGTTTTGTCCCCGCTGCCGTTTCCTCGCGCATGCCCTTGCTGCGTTTCCTCCTGCCGCGTCCAGCGCTCGTGGATACGGGGGATGCTGCCGAACATACGGGGAGAGCTATCGGACGAAAATAGGCGTTTTCTTTGGCATGCTGACCAATATACAGATTTAGATGTCAGCGTCAAAGACGGATCGTATCGCCTCCGTCTACAGCCGAGGGCCTGCGGCGGC
>WNGA01003233.1_pt1 | contig 26301 bp, 30 predicted proteins | sample 5400061 | NCBI WGS metagenome assembly WNGA01 (sample SAMN13153366, study PRJNA577476) | soil metagenome | isolation source: 100 cm soil or saprolite under grassland replicate 2 | place: USA:California | collected 2016-06-15 | reverse complement strand
TGCGCTGGCGCGAGGGCGACAAGGAGCACCTGCTCGTGACCGCGAACCGGCTGGCGATCATCGGAGCGGTCTTTCTCGCCGGAGGGATGGCGGCCGTCGTCTTCCTGATCACGGACGTCCTGTTCGGGAACGGCTGGGCCGCGCTGGCCACCGCGCTCGCGGGCGCAGGTTTCAGCTGGCTCTGGTTCGGGCTCGCGCTAGTCCGAGAGTTTCGGAAGCGGTAGCTCGAAGTCCAGCTCGTCCCGCATCGGAATCCCGTACGAGCCGATCTCTGGGATCTCAGGCTTGAGCGTCCCCCGGGCGCGGTCGACCGCTCCCGGCCGGAGCGCCGACAGCCGGAAGCCGCGCCGCTGGTAGAAGCGGATCGCGTCCAGGTTGTCGTTCGTGCTCGTCAGCCAGACGATCGTGCACCCGGCGGCGCGCGCAGCTTCGATCGCTGCCTCCAGCAGGAGCGTCCCGATTCCTTCGTGCTGTGTGGTCGCGTCGATCGACGTGACCTCGCAACGATTGCCGTCAACGCGATAGGAGACGTGTCCCACGATCTCGGCGCCGGAGAGGGCGACGAAGCCGGGGAGACGGGCCGGATACATCGCCTCGTCGTGAGCGACGACGGCCTCGCTGCTCCAGGCGGCCCTGACGTGGGCGAGCAGCGCCTCCGGGTCGACGCTGCCGGCGGGCTGGATCTCGATCACGGCGTCTCACCGGCGAGAATCGTGCTCAGCGTCGAGAAGTCGATGTTCCCGCCGGAGACGACGCAGACGAGCTTCCCGCTTCCCGCTCGGCCGGAGAGCGCGGCCGCCACTCCCAGCGCGCCCGCTCCTTCCGCGATCACCCGTGCCCGCTCGGCGACCAGCCGGATCGCGTTCGCCGTCTCGTCGAGCGACACGGTCAGCGCGCCGTCGACCGCCTCGCTGACGAGCGGCCACATCTCCGGCAGCACGGTTCGGGCACCGGCCCCGTCCACGAACGACGGGACGTACTCGACCTCTTGCGGCGAGCCGGCGGCGAGCGAGGCGGCGAGCGGGGCGGCCGTCTCCGGCTCGACCGCGTAGACGCGCGCCTGCGGGCCGAAGGCGCGGAGCGCGCTTGCGATTCCCACCGTCAAGCCCCCGCCGCCGAACGGGATCAGCACGGCGTCCGGACTGGGCAGGTCGTCGACGATCTCGAGCCCGATCGTGCCGTTGCCCGCCATCACGAAGTCGTCGGCGACAGGGTGGACGAAGCGGCCTTCGACCCCCTCCATCCCGGACTCGGTCAGCGCCTGCCACCAGCGCTCGTACGGCACCTTGACGATCTTCCCGCCGAGTCGCTCGATCGCGGCCAGCTTCGTTTGCGGCGCATGCTCGGGGACGATCACCGTGCATTCGATTCCTGCCTCCCGTGCCGCCCAGGCGAGGCCTTGCGCCATGTTGCCCGCGCTCGCGGTCACGACCCCGGCGGCGAGCTCGTCCGGGGATGTCTGCCGGATCGCGTTCGTGGCGCCGCGGATCTTGAACGAGCCGATCGGCTGCAGGTTCTCGAGCTTGAGGTAGATCTCGGCGTCGGCCTCGGGAGCGTTCAGCCGGACGAGCGGCGTCCGCACCGCCGCTCCCTCGATCGCGGCGGCGGCCTTGCGGATCTCGGCGGGTGGGATCAAAACTCGACGGTTGTTCCCGCGCCGGTCTCGCGCGCGCGCCCGAGCACGTACTCGGCCGCGGCGAGATCTTCGACCGCGAGCCCCATCGAGCGGAAAACGGTGATCTCCTGGTCGTCGCGGCGTCCCGGCCCCGCGCCGACGAGCACCTCGCCGATCTCGGCCCGGATGTGATCCGGCCCGATCGCTCCTTCCTCGCGGGCGCGCAGGTAGTCGCCAGCCTCGTTCTCCGTCGACTCCCTGCGGTCGACGTAGAAGCCGGAGTCGGCAATCGTCGCAGAGTCGAGCTCGACCATCCGCGGCGGCCGCCCCCCGACGGCGTTGACGTGCGTCCCAGGCTCGAGCCAGGCGCGTTCGAGTACCGGCTCGGTCGCGTTCGTCGCCGTGACGACGACATCCGCTCCGCGCATGGCCGCCTCGGCCGAGGCGCCGACCTCGGCGCCGATAGCGTCCGCGAGCGCCTGCGCATGGCTGGGCGTCGGGCTGTAGACGACGACGCGCTCGAAGTCCCGAACCGCGCGCATCGCGTCGACGTGCGACCGAGCCTGCACGCCCGCGCCGAGGATCCCGAGGGTGGCCGCGTCGGGCCGCGCCAGCAAGCGTGTGGCGACGCCCGAGACGGCCGCCGTCCTGATTGCCGTCACCGCGGAAGCGTTCAGCAGCGCCCGCACCTCCCCGGTCTCGCCGTCGAAGAGGGTGACCGTGCCCTGATGGGCGTCGAGGCCGCGCTTGGGGTTGTCGGGGAAGACGCAGACGGTCTTGAGCGAATAGAGCGGCCGATCTCCGGCCCGATGGGCCGGCATCAAGCCGATCAGCGTCGAGTCGCCGGGAGGACTGAAGACGGACCGGAGCGGCTGGTCGACCTCGCCGCGGGCGAGGGCGGCGAGGGCACCCGCCATCGCCTCGATGCAGCCTTCCATGTCGAGCAGTTCCTCGACCTCTTGCTGGTTCAGGACGAGCACGGCCATCAGGCGAAGAATGACGCGATCTCGTCGCGCTCGCCCGGGGACATGTCGAGCTCGAGCGCGGCGAGTGCAGGCTGGAGGTGCTCCGGCCGGCGAGGGCCGATCACGACTCCTGTTACCTGAGGATGCGCAAGCACCCAAGCGAGCGCCCACGCGGCGCTGTCGCCCTTCTCGCTCAGGAGGTCGAGCCCGCGGTAGACGCGCCCGTCGTCCAGGTGCAGATAGGGATCGGGCCGGAGCGTCATCCGCGAGCCGGGGGGATGAGGCTCGCCGCGGCGGTATTTCCCGGTCAGCCAGCCGCCCGCGAGCGGACTGAACGCCTGGTAGTCGAGCCCGTGTTCGGCGCACAGCGGCAGTACGTCCGCCTCGTCCCGTCGCTCGAGCAGCGAGTACGAGTTCTGGACGAGCTCAGGCCGTCCGTGCTCGAGCGCCTCTTCGATCTGGGGCGCGGAGAAGTTGCTGAGCCCGTAGGCGGCGACGGCGCCCTGGTCGACGAGCTCCTCGAATGTCCCGAGCGTCTCTGCGAGCGGCGCCTCCGGGTCGAACTCGTGCGCCAGGTAGAGGTCGACCCGGTCGGCGCCGAGCCGCTCGAGGCTCGACGCGAGCTGGCGCAGGATCCGGTCGCGCGAGAGGCCGTGGTCGTGGCCCGCGTCCATGGGGTTGTACGTCTTCGTCGTGAGCCGCGGCCGGTTCCCGGTTGCCTCGATCCACCGCCCGATGGTTCGCTCGCTCCGGCCTCCGCCGTACGCGTCCGCGGTGTCGAACCAGCGGATGTCGGCCGTCCAGGCGGCGTCCATGATCGCGAAGGCCTCCTCCTCGCTTTCGCCCCGCCCGAACAGCTCCGGCGCCGAGCCGATCCCGCCGAAGTTGCCGCAACCGAGCGCGATCCGGGGAACCGTTGTCACCCGCGCGAGTCTATGGGTACGCGCGCGGGAAACTCCAGGGTCCCTCCCAGGGGTGGGACCTCCCCTGGGTGGGTTCAGAACCTCATGGTAGGGCGCAAAGCCGCGCTTGACTGTGGCGGTTTTGTGCCGACCTCGTCGCGTCGATTCCCGCCTTCCGCCGATCCGCCTAAGCTGAGACCGTGGTTCCGTCCGAGAGCGCGATCTACCTCGGCGACAACGCCGACGTCCTGCCCCTGCTTCCGTCCCGGTTCTTCCAGCTCGTTTATGCCGATCCGCCCTTCAACACGGGCAGGACGCAGAGGCGGCGCAGCCTCGCCACCGTCGCCGACGACAAAGGCGACCGCGCCGGCTTCCAGGGCCGCCGCTACCGGACGACCCTCCTGAACGAAAGCTCCTATCGCGACAGCTTCGACGACTACCTCGGCTTCCTCGAGCCGCGCCTCCGCGAGGCGCACCGCCTTCTCGCCGAGAGCGGCACCCTCTACCTCCACCTCGACTACCGCGAGGCCCACTACTGCAAGCTCCTGCTCGACCAGATCTTCGGACGCGAGTGCTTCCTGAACGAGATCGTCTGGGCCTACGACTACGGCGCCCGCGCCCGCCGCCGCTGGCCGGCGAAGCACGACACCATCCTCGTCTACGTCAAGGACGCCCTCCGCTACTTCTTCGACTCCGAGGAGGTCGATCGGGAGCCGTACATGGCCCCGGGGCTCGTCACCGCCGAGAAGGCCGCCCGCGGCAAGCTCCCCACGGACGTCTGGTGGCACACGATCGTCTCGCCGACGGGCAAGGAGAAGACCGGCTACCCGACCCAGAAGCCGCTCGGCATCCTCCGCCGCATCGTCCAGGCCTCGACGCGCCCGGGCGACTGGTGCCTCGACCCGTTCGCCGGCAGCGGGACCCTCGGCGCGGCCGCCGCGGAGCTCGGCAGGCGCTACGTGCTTGTCGACTCGAATCCTGAGGCGGCCCATGTGATGCAGGAACGGCTCGGGACGCGCGCGCTGGCCGCCTGACCGTGGACGTCCGCTTCTGCGATGACCTCGACTTCGCGCTCGGTTGGATCGCGCCCGAGCCGGCCTTCATGCAGCGCTGCTCGCACGCCCTCGCGTCCGGCGGCAAGGTCTGGCTCGTCGACGCGGTGGACGGGGAAGGGGTCGAAGAGCGGATCCGCGCGCTGGGAGAGCCGGCCGGCGTCATCCAGCTGCTCGACCGCCACGGCCGCGATTGCGCGTCCCTGGCCGCGCGGCTTCGCGTCCCGCTCCACAAGGTTCCCCTCCAGGCCGTGCCCGGCTCTCCGTTCCGGCCCATCAGGGTCCTCCACCGGCGTCACTGGCAGGAGATCGCGCTCTGGTGGCAGGAGCGCCAGGTGCTCGTGTGCGCGGACGCGCTCGGGACGGCGCCGTACTACCTCGCACCGGGAGAGGCGCTCGCCGTGCATCCCGTTCTCCGGCTTTTCCCCCCTCAGCGGCTCGGCGGGCTCGAGCCCGCCCACGTTTTTTGCGGGCACGGGGAGGGAGTCCACGAGGATGCGGCCGCGGCCCTGAACGACGCGCTCGCGAGCTCGAGTCGTCGTATTCCGCGCTGGTTGCTGCGGCACGCGGGAACGCGCCTGCGCGAGGCTCTCCGCCGCGAGTAGGGAAGTGAATGACCTGGAGCGAGCGCCCTAGGGACGATCTAGCGGCCTTTGCGGGCGCGCTCTAGCCGCCGCCGCTCGGCGCGGTTCGACGGGCCCGGGACGCCCTGTGCGCCGGCTGCCTCGAGATACGCCTTCCGCTCGCCGGCGGTCAGCTTGCTGAGGGCCTTCTGGGCGCGCTGAGGATCCTTGTGCGCGCCTGCCATTTCGAGCTTTCGGACTGCGCTCGCGAGCTCCGGATTCTGCTTCTCGAGCGCCGCCCGCGATGCGCGTTTCATCCATCGGTCAAGAAACGGGACCTTCGCCATCAGGACGAACAGCGGCTTCAGGTAGCGGCCCTGGCGAAAGCGCCCGAGCAGGACGAGCAGCCCGAACACGAGCAGCAGCCCGCCGAGGATGTAGACCGGGATCAGGTAGGTCATCATCGCGGCGGGATGGTAGCGGTTGGGGACGCCCCGGACCGGCGAGAATGTCGGTGATGACCGAGTTACGCGCCGCGTGCCTTCCTCGCTGGATGCCGGCCGCTTTCGTGCTGCTCGCCGTCGCGCTCGCGCCGTGGATCGTCTGGCTGTTCGTCAACCTGCCCGACCGTCAGCTCACGGAGCACTGGGCGTTCGCCTGGGCCGGCTTCGACGTCGGTCTGGCCAGCGTCCTCGCCGGGACCGGAGTCGCCTTGGCCCGGCGGTCTCCCTTCTCCGCGCTGCTGGCTGCGATGGCCGGGGCGCTCCTGCTCACGGACGCGTGGTTCGACACTCTGACCTCCCGCGGCAACGATCGTTGGATCGCGATCGTCATGGCCGTCTGCCTCGAGCTGCCGCTGGCCGCGATCTGCCTCTGGGTCGCGTACAACATCGAGCGCGTGCTCGCGGACGCGCGGCCACTCCTCGAGCGGGCGGGTCTTCGCTAGAGGCTAGGCCGCGACGCCGACCGGCGTCCGCATGCGCACCTGCTCGACGAGTGTGTCGACGACCTCTGCGAGCTCCTCGCGCATGGCCTCGTCCGTCAGCGAGCCGTCCTCGTCGAATCGCTCCGGCGCGTGTCCGACCGCGACCTCGCCTTCGACGACCCGCGCGCCGGTGGCGGCGAGCACCTTGCGGAGCTCGGCCTGGGACCAGACGGCTCCAAACGCACCCGTGCTCGCGCCGACGACGGCGACCGGCTTGTTCCGCAGCACGTTTGTCGCGACCGGGCGGGACGCCCAGTCGAGCGCGTTCTTGAGCTGGCCCGGAACGGACGAGTTGTACTCGGGTGTTGCGAAGAAGACGGCATCGGCCCCGGCAATCGCCGCACGAAGGTGCGCGACGGGCGCGGGGGCGGGCTCGAGGTCGTCGTCCTCGTCGTAGGGTGGGACGGCCTTGAGGCCGTCCCACACCTCGAGCTCGGCATCGCCGGGAAACAGCTCGCCTGCTGCGCGCAAGAGCTTCGTGTTCCAGGAGTCCTTGCGCAGGCTGCCGCTGATGCCGAGGATCTTCATTACGCCTCCTTCACCAGGTAGAGCTCGGCGGTCAGCGTCACGTCGTTCGCGAGCGACGGCTCGCCGCTCGGAAGCGGGTTGTTCCAGTTGATGCCGAAGGCCGTCCGGTCGATGGTCGTCTTGAGCCGGAGGACGAAGCGGGTGCCGCCGTACGGATCGGCGGCGGGCTCGCCAACCGTGCCGCTCAGGACGACCGGCCGCTTCACGCCGCGGATCTCGAGCTCACCGCTGACGGTGATGTCGCTGCCGGATCGCTTGATCTCGGTCGAGCGGAATGTGATCTCGGGCGCCTGCTCGGCGTCGAAGAAATCGGGAGACTGCAAGTGCGCGGTCAGGTTCTCGTCCTGCACCTTGATGCCGCTGACCGGCGCAGAGCCGGTCAGGATCGCGCTCCCGTCCTCCGCCACCTCGAGCTTTGCCTCGACGGGCGAGAACGTGCCCCGGAAGGTGCCGACGATGTAGTCGACCGCGAATCCGACCTGCGAGTGGGTCGCGTCGACGGACCAGGTCCCGATCGGTAGCGTTGTGGGTGTCTCCAGAACTGTGCTCATCTGTTCCTCCAATCAGGTGATATACTTGACTACGCAAGTAACTGTACCAGGAGAAGCATGAGCAGTCAAATATTGACCACACAATCATCTACGGCGGTCGAGGTCTTCATCCGGCTGCTGCGAGGGCACGCCGCGACCACACGCGCACTGAGCTCTGAGCTCCAGGAGGAGCACGGTCTGACGATCAACGACTACGAGGCTCTCCTGCGCATCTCCCGCGCGGACGAGGGCACGATGCGCCGGGTCGATCTCGCCAAGGCGCTCGTGCTGACGCCCTCGGGTGTGACGCGGCTGCTCGACGGGCTCGAGCGGTGCGGGCTCGTCGAGAAGGCCAGCTGCTCGAGCGACGCCCGCGTCAGCTACGCAGTGCTCACGCCGGCCGGCAAGAAGAGGCTGAAGGAGGCGTCGCGCTCCCACCTTGCATCGGTGCGCGCGCTCTTCACCGAGCGGTACACGGACGAGGAGCTCGAGACGCTCGGTGAGCTGCTCGCGCGACTTCCGGACGCGGGCCGAGCCGACGAAAGCGAGTGCGTCCCGGAGTGAACGGGCCGGATCCGAAGCGCTGGCAGGCGCTCGCCGTGCTCAGCATCGCGTACCTGATGGTCGTGCTCGACATCGCGATCGTCAACGTCGCCCTGCCCTCGATCCAGAAGGAGCTCAACTTCTCCTCGACCGAGAACCTGCAGTGGATCGTGAGCGGCTACTCGCTCACCTTCGGCGGCTTCCTCCTGCTCGGCGGGCGGATGGGAGACATCCTCGGCCGCCGCCGGCTGTTCATGATCGGCCTGGCACTCTTCTCGGTCACGTCGCTCGTGGCCGGTCTCTCGGTGTCGTCCGGAATGCTGATCGGCGCGCGTGTGGCTCAGGGCGCGGCGGGCGCGATCCTGTCTCCGTCGGTCTTCTCGATCACGTCCGTCACCTTCGAGGAAGGGTCGGAGCGCAACAAGGCGCTCGGCGTCCTCGGCGCGATCTCCGGCGCCGGCGCGGCGATCGGCGTCATCCTCGGCGGCGTCCTGACCCAGTACGCCGGCTGGGAGTGGATCTTCTTCGTCAACGTCCCGATCGGTGTCGCGACGCTCCTGCTCGTCCCGCGGGTCGTCCGCGAGAGCCGCGCCGAGGGGCTGATGCGGCACTTCGACGCGATCGGAGCATTCACCGTCACCGCGAGCCTGATGCTGTTCGTCTTCGCGCTGACGAGGACGACCCAGATCGGCTGGAGCGCGGGGGAGACGATCGGCGAGCTGATCGGCTCGGTCTTGCTGATGGCGACCTTCATCGTCTGGGAGATGCGCTCGCGCTCGGCGCTCGTCCCGATGCGAATCTTCAAGCGGCGGACGCTCACCGGCGCGAACCTGATCGGCTTCGGGCTCGGGACGATGATCTTCGGGATGTTCTTCCTGCTCTCGCTGTACATGCAGCAGGTGCTCGGCTTCACCGCGCTCAAGACGGGGATCGGCTACCTCGCGGTGGCGCTGACGGCGGTCGTCTCGTCGGGCGTCGCCCAGGCGCTCGTGACGAGGCTCGGCGTCAAGTCGGTGCTGACCGCGGGCCTGGCCATGGTGGGCGGAGGGCTGATCTACTTCACGCAGATCGCAGCCAACGGCTCCTATTGGCAGGACCTCTTCCCCGGCTTCATCCTGCTCGGGATCGGGCTCGGGTTCGCGTTCGTCCCGATCTCGATCGCCGCCCTCGGCGGCGTAACGGGGAAGGATGCCGGGCTCGCGTCGGGCCTGATCAACACGTCGCAGCAGATCGGGGGGGCGCTCGGGCTCGCGATCCTCACGACGGTCTCCGCCACCCACACGAGCTCTTTGCTGAAGAACGGGACGCCGAAGCTGTCAGCGGTCACGTCCGGGTTCGCGCTCGCGTTCTGGGTCGCGGCCGGCGTCTGTGCCGCGTCGATCCTGGCGACGCTGGTCGTCCTGAAGCGCCAGGATCTCAAGGTCGCCGCCGAGGCCGCCGCCGCCACCTCGGCGTCGTAAGGAGTAGCGTCCGCGCGTGGACGCCCTGCTCGCGCAGACGGTTCCGCTCGCGCTTGCCGCGGCGATCAGCCCCGTCCTCTTCCTGCTGCAGTTGACGACGCTCACCGGGCCGCGGCCGGTCGCACGGCACGGCGCTTGCGCTCGGGGCCGCGCTGCCGCTCGCGCTCGTGAGCGCGGCCGCGATCTTCGCCGGCTCCTCGAGCGTGCTGCCGAAGGACTCGACGATCAAAGCCGCGCTCGACCTCGGGCTCGGGGCCGTGCTGCTCGCGTTCGGCCCCAGGCGCTCGTGCTCGTTCCGCTCGGGCTTACCTTGCTCGCTCCCGGCTCGGAGCGCGTTCTGGGCGCGATCGGCGGCTGGATGTCGACGCACAGGCGGGCGATCCAGGTCGTCCTCACACTCGGCTTCGGCGCCTGGCTCGCCGCCAGGGGGAGCGCTCGCGCTCTAGCCCTCGATCTGGGCGAGCAGGCCGTCGACCGGATGCCAGAACGCGGACTGGGCCGCCGGGGAGGCGCCCAACACCGCCATGTGGTCGGCGACGAATCCACCGTGGGAGTGGACGAACTGAAGCTTGACCTCGGAGCCGGGGAACTTGGCCTTCTGCAGGCGGGTGAGCAGGACGCGGGCGCCGCCGGCCGCGTCCGGATCGCGGTCGCCGAGCACGAGCACGAGGCGCGTGCCGTGCTCGAGCGGCCGCAGGTCGACCAGGTGCGTCTGCTCGCCGTAGGGCACGGGCTCGACGCTGTAGACCGCATCGGGCACCGGCACGTGGTCGGCCCGCGCGACCGCCGCATACTCGATCGCGAGCGCGGCGCCTCGCGAGTGGCCGATTGCGAGCACGGGCAGCTCGCCCGCGCTCAGGCGACCCACGGCCGTCCTGATGCCGGCGAGCGAATGGTCGAGCACCGCGCGGCTGTAGTCGAGCTCGTAGCGTGGGTAGACGACGGCTGCGCCCCCAGCGGTGAGATGGTCGATTCAGGGCCGGTGGTTTTGCGGGATCGTCTCGGTGGGGCCGCCCTGGCCGTGGAAGAAGATCACGAGCGCCTTCGGTTCTCCGTCCGGCCGGAACAGGTAGACGCCGTTCGGTCCCTTCACGATCGGCCCCTCGACGGCCGGCCCGGACGCGGTCGACCCTCCGCCGCAGCCGGCAGGGAGGAGCGCGGCTGCGGCGAGGATCGGGAGGAGCGCGAGCGTTCGGGGCATGACGCTGTCTACTTAGACGTCGGCACGCGCCCTTCGGTTATCAGGCTGCGCGGCGCTCCCACTCAATCGGGTCGCCGGTGCCGACGTCGGCGCCGAGGTTCCGGAGCGCGCCGACGATCACCTGGCGCCGGTGCGCCGACCAGGTCAGCACGTGGGCGACCATCCCGCCGAAGGTGAACGTCTCCGGCGAATCGCAGAGGGCGTCCACGAACGCGGTATCCCAGGCGTTGCGGTCGCGGATGTCGCGGACGGCGCGGGCGAACTCCTCGCCGGAGCGCTCGTGCCGCTCGCGGAGCTCGTCGATCGAGGTGCCGCCGCGCTCGGGCTGGTCGCGGCCGGCGAGCGCCGCCGTCCAGATCTCCTTCGAGTAGACGAGCCGGTCGAGCATCGTCCGCAGGGTCGGATCGCCGTCCTCGAACCAGGCATGTCGCGGCTCGGTCGGCGTCGGGACGGGCTCGTCCAGCTGCGGCTCGGGCAGCTCGCCGGCGGCGTCGAGCAGGCGGCCGGTGAGCCACAGGTCGTGCTCCAGCATGCGATCGGTGAGATCCATCGTCTTGCTCCTTTCGATGCCGGCGGGAACGAGCAGCCCGCCGGGCGGGTGGAAGTGGACGCCGTTCGGCGCGGGCAGGCGGAAGTCGCCGCGGAAGCGGCTCGGCGAGACGCCGAAGGCGCGCCGGAACGCGCGCGCGAACGCCGCGGGCGACGCGTAGCCGGCGCCGATCGCGGCTTCGATGACGGCCGTGCCGTGGGCGGCCAGCTCGTACGCGGCCCGCTCGAGCAGGAGCCGGCGGCGAAATCCCGCCGGCGCCTCGCCGAGCCCCGCCGCGACCAGGCGGTCGAAATGGAAGCGGCTCAGGTACGCGCGCCGCGCGAGGTCGTCCCCGCGGCCGGGGTCGTCCAGGCTCTGGATCAGGACGTCGATCAGGGAGCGGACCCGGTCGCGTGTCGCGGTCGTCGGCATGGACGAATGATCGCGACGGGCGGTTGTCCGTGCCTGACCGTTCTTGCTGAGGTATAAGGGGCGCCCCCGCGGCGCCCCTCCGGTTCGCCTTATCCACCCCTGCGGGGGTTCCAAACCTCGGAACTGTCGCCATACTTGCCCGATGACCGTGACGCGTCGGCGTCTACTCGAGCTCGGCTTGCTCGCGCCGGTCGTGTTCGTCGCGACGCGGTGGCTCGGCGCCTCCGAAGCGCGGGCGCTCGAGCTGACCCCGGCCTGCGACGATCACCCGACCGACTCGAACGCGCTCGGGCCGTTCTTCAAGCCTCGCTCGCCCAAGCGCCGTTCCCTCCGGGGCGCGGGCGTCAAGGGGCTTCCGCTGCTCGTCACCGGCACCGTCCTCTCGACGAGCTGCAAGCCGGTCGCGGGCGCGCTGCTCGACTTCTGGCAGGCGGACGGCAACGGGCACTACGACAACTCCGGCTTCCGGCTGCGCGGCCACCAGCTGACCGACCGCAACGGCCGCTACCGGCTCGAGACCGTTCTTCCCGGTCTCTATCCGGGCCGGACGCGACACATCCACGTGCGGGCAAAGGTGCCGGGGAGACCGGTGCTGACGACGCAGCTCTTCTTCCCCGGCGAGGCCCGGAACAACGCCGACTTCCTGTTCGACGAGCAACTGCTCGTCAAGTGGATCCGCAGCCGGACGAACGCCCGGCATGCTCGCTTCGATTTCGTGCTGACGGTTTAGGCTCCGCGCGTGGCGACCGAGGGCTTTGCGGACTTCGACGGCTGGCGGACCTGGTACCGGATCGAGGGTGAGCTCGGCGGCGGGCCGGCGCCGCTCGTCACGCTCCATGGTGGGCCGGGCGCGACGCACGACTACCTGCTCTCGCTGACCGACCTCGCCCGGGACGGCCGCGCCGTCGTCTTCTACGACCAGCTCGGCAACGGGAAGTCGACCCACCTCCCGGACCGGCTCGGAGACGGTGACTTCTGGACGCCCGAGCTGTTCGTTCGCGAGCTCGGCAACCTGATCGACCATCTCGGCATCGGCGACCGCTACCACGTGCTCGGCCAGTCCTGGGGAGGGTTCCTCGCCCAGGAGCACGCGCTCACGCAGCCGGCCGGCCTCCGCTCGCTCGTGCTCTCGAACACGGCCGCCTCCTTCCCGGACTTCCTCGCCGAGGCGAACCGGTTGCGCACGGAGCTGCCGCCGGAAGTCGAGGAGACCCTGAAGCGCCACGAGGAAGCCGGGACGACCGACGACCCCGAGTACATGGAGGCCTGCCTCGTCTTCTACGGCCGCCACCTCTGCCGGATCGAGTGGCCCGAAGACGTCGCGCGGTCGTTCCAGCTGCTCGAGGAGGACCCGACCGTCTACCACACGATGAACGGACCCTCCGAGTTCCACGTGATCGGCTCGATCAAGGACTGGCAGGCGAAGGACCGTCTGGGAGAGATCCGCGTTCCCACGCTCGTCGTCTCCGGCCGGCACGACGAGGCGACGCCTGCGCTGCAGGAGGTGTTGGTCGGGGGGATTGCCGACACCGAGCAGGTGATCTTCGAGGACTCGTCGCACCTGCCGATGTGGGAGGAGCGGGAGCGCTTCATGGACGTGGTGGGCGACTGGATCGTCCGCCACGACTAGCGCTTAGAAAAAGCTTAAGAATCGCCCCTGCCTATTTATGGCAAAATTTACAAAGGTGAAGCAAGATCGGGGTCGGTTCCTGCGGCTCGAGCTTTTTGTAGCCGCCCTGCTGCTCTTTGCCGGAGCGGCAACGCTTGGCCTGTCCAAGGCCTCGGCGGGAGTCAAGCACGCGACTGCGGCGCTGGCCGACTCCGACGGGGATGGCATCGACGACTCGGTCGACAACTGCGTGTCGGCCTACAACCCCGACCAGCGGGACAAGAACCGCAACGGAGTCGGGAACCGATGCGATCCGAACCCCTTCCCCTCGTCCTACTCCGAGGTGGTCTTCTACCCGCGCCGGACCGGCGGCGGATCGCTGCCGGGCAAGCCCTGCTTCCACTACCAATGGTCGGCGAACGCGAATGCCGATCCGCTCTCGGGAGACGGGTGTACGGACACCTGGTTCGCGTGGTTCTACGAGGACACCTCGGGTGCGCCGCTTCCCGACCAGACGTACTCGATCACCCACACCCAGACCTCGGTCCCGAGCGGCTGCACCGGCGGGCTGTCGCCGAATCCGCAGACGTTCGTCTTCGGTCCGGGCCACTTCGGAGCGGTCGACATGTTCTACAGCTGCGCCGGCCCGCCTCCGCCTCCGCCACCTCCGCCGCCCCCACCGCCTCCGCCACCCCCACCGCCTCCGCCACCGCCCCCGCCGCCACCTCCGCCTGCGATCTCGATCGAGGAGCCGGGCGGCGTGGAGCCCCCGCCCGATCCGCCGCCGGTCGTGGCACCGGTGCTCATGAATGTCCAGGGCAACGGCTCGATCATCAGCGTGGCGGTCGGCAAGCGCGCTTCGGCCGGTGCGCCTCCGCGCCAGCCGATCCGCTGCGGCGTCATCGGGGTCTCGTGCGTCTCCGAGGTCGCGCCCGGCGACAAGGTGACGGTCAAGGCGCAGGCTGGGAGCGGTTACGTCTTCGCCGGCTGGACGGGGCCCTGCGCGGGCACCGGACCTTGCAGCGTCACCGCCGGCGCGAGCGCCGCCGTGGGTGCGCGGTTCGTCCCGCGCCGCGGCGGCCGCGCGGTTGCGATCCGGCTCAAGGACCCGCGCATCAAGGCGAGCTTCAAGCAGAGCGCCGGCAGTGGGAGGCTGACGCTGAACGGCTCGATCAGCCTGCCGGCGCGTCTCAAGATTCAGCTGCGTCGTCCAGGGGGCGGACCGCTGCTGACGAAGAACCTTCGCGTGACCGGAGGCCCCTTCGGACTTCGCGCTCTCCTCAAGCGCGGCACGCTGGCGGGTGGAGCGGCTCTGTTCCCCGGCGGCTTCGTCGTCTCGGTGACGGGCAAGGCCGGCAACATCAGCGTCCCGCTGCAGCTGCGGACGATCTTCCTCCGCTCACCCACCGAGGGAGTCGTCCGGCGCTCCTACGCGAGCACGACCCCGGGCGGCAAGCCGTTGAAGACGCTGCCCAGGGGCCCCAGGCAGGCGTGGGCGATCTTCCGCTTCGCTTCCCAGCCGACGACCGGGCCGCTGACGGTGACCTGGTTCGACCGGAACGGAACGCCTCTCGGATCGCGCGAGAAGAACAACCGTCCCGTGATCAAGACCGGCATCGGCTCTGACACCGCGATCCCGTCCGGGACGTGGCGCGTCGACCTGAAGGCGGGCGGGCGGCTGATCAAGAAGATGAGGATCCGGATCCGCTAAGCGGCGCAGCCCGCAAGCAACCTTGCGGGATCCGTACTTTTCGCACAAGGATCCGCGCCGTCCCGGATGTGGCCGGTCGAGCCCGCTGTCAACGTCTCGCTCCGAGGGCTCTCCATCGTGGCTTTGACACGACAGACGGAGTTGGCGAGCGGGACCTGGCGCAAGCCCGCCCGGGAATACAGGGTTGGGGTCGAGGAGGAGCTGGTGCTGCTCGACCCGGAGACGCTCGCGCCGGCAGCGGCGATCGAGTCGCTCATCACCTCCGGGCTGGACCAGGGGCCCGCGAAGCGCGAGTTGATGCAGTGCCAGGTCGAGATCAACACGGGCGCATGTCAGGACGCCGAACAGGTTCGGGAGCAGCTGACCGAGTTGCGTGGACAGCTGCGCCGCGACGCCTCGATCGCGAACGTGCTCGTGGCGGCGACAGGGACCCATCCGCTCGCCGAGGCGGAGGATCAGCTGATCACGACCGGCGACCGGTATCGCGAGCTTCTCTACGCGCTGCGGTTCGCGGCGAGGCGGACGCTCTGTTTCGGAGTCCACGTCCACGTGTCCGTCGACGGTTTCGAAAAGGCGATTCAGGTGATGGAGGCGATCGTCGACGACCTGCCTGTTCTCTTGGCGCTCTCCGCGTCGAGCCCGTTCTATGCGGGCGAGGAAACCGGTCTTGCGTCGACCCGCTTGGTGATCTTGCAGAACATGCCGCGCGTGGGCATCCCGCCGGCCTTCAAAGACTCCCGTGAGTTCGAGGCGACCGTCGACCGCCTGACCCGGGCCGGGGCGATCCCCGACTACACGTACCTGTGGTGGGACGTGCGGCCGCAGCAGCGGCTCGGGACGGTCGAGATCCGGATCATGGACGTCCAGCCGCGCGTCGAGGACTCAGCGGCGCTGGCCGGGTTGGTCCAGGCGCTCGTCCGGCACTACGGAAAGCTGTACGACCGGGGCGAAGGGTTCCCGAAGGCCAACCGCCTCGTCGTCAATGAGAACCGGTGGCTTGCGATCCGCCACGGCTTGCGCGCGCGCATGGTGACAGGCAGCGGCGATGCGGTCGGCGTCCGCGATCTGGTTTCAGGCCTGCTCGAACGAGTCGAGGACGACGCGGCCGCGCTCGGCAACGAGTGGGTGCTCGATCGGGTGTCGGCGATCCTGATGGACGGGACGAGCGCGGATCGGCAGCTGCGGCTGTTTCGCTCGGGTCAGCCGCCCGAGGAGATCCTGCGCGGGCTGGTCGCAGAGACCGTAGGGGTCTACGACTGATCCGAGAATTCCGTCAGCGGGCTTCGATCACGGCTGCTCGAAGTCGATCACGCTGCGGATGCCGTCCTGGGCCTCCATCAGCTCGAAGCCGCGGTTGACGTCGTCCAGCGTCAGCTTGTGCGAGACGAACGGGTCGACGTCGATGTCGCCCGCGAGGTAGCGCTCGATCAGCTGCGGCACCTGGTCTCTTCCTTTCACGCCGCCGAACGAGGAGCCGGCGACGCGGCGGCCGGTGATGAGAAAGCGCGGGACGACGTCGAGCGTCTCGCCCTTGCCGGCGACGCCGCAGACGGTGGCTAGCCCCCAGCCCATGCGGGCGGCTTCGACCGCCTGGCGCATGACGTCGACGTTGCCGGTCGCCTCGAAGGTGTAGTCGGCGCCGAAGCCGTCGGTCATGTCCAGGATCTGCTCGACGGCGTCTGGTCCGCCGATGATCGTGTGCGTCGCGCCCTGTCCCTTGGCCAGCTCGAGGCGGCCTTGTGAGCGGTCGACTGAGACGATGCGCTCGGCACCTCGGAGCCGGCAGCCGGCGACGGCGCCGAGTCCGACCATCCCGGCGCCGAAGACGACGCAGGTCGAGCCCGCGTCCACCTTGGCGGTGTTCATCGCCGCGCCGAGCCCGGTGGAGAGCCCGCAGGCGAAGAGGCAAGCGCGATCGAGCGGCGCCTCGGGGTTGACCTTGGCGAGCGCGATCTCGGGCATGACGGTGTACTCGGAGAAGGTCGACGTGCCCATGAAGTGCCGAATGGGCTCGCCGTCGCGGGAGAAGCGAGTCGTCCCGTCGGGGAGAAAGCCCTGGTTCTGCTGCTCGCGGATGGCGAGGCAGAGGTTGGTGCGAGGGTCGAGGCAGTGAACGCATTCGCGGCACTGAGGCGAGAAGAGCGTGACGACGTGGTCACCGGGCATGACGCTGGTCACCCCGCCGCCGACGTGCTCGACAACGCCGGCCCCCTCGTGCCCGAGCACGGCAGGCGAGTAGCCGGAGGGGTCAGCGCCGGAAGCGGTGAAGAGGTCGGTGTGGCAGACGCCGCAGGCAACGAGGCGAACGAGCACCTCGCCGTCCCTCGGCTCGGCGAGATCGAGCTCTTGAACCTCGAGCGGGGCACCGAACTCCTCCAGGACTGCTGCGCGCGACTTCATTCCTAGGTCGCCGCCTGAAAGCGCTCGAATCGCGCCGCGAGTCGGTCGCGATCGGGATGCCACACGCGGCGCCGCGGCAGCTCGATCGTCTTCCCCTCGAAGCCCTTCAAGACGTCGAGCATCGGGCCGTCTTCATCGTCGAGCAGCTTCCTCGCGAGATGCACCTCGTAGTCCGGAGACACACCGACAAGATCCTGGTCGAAAGCGCGATGGTGGATCGAACAGAGACTCAGGCCGTTCGAGATCTCGGTGGTACCGGTCGGCTCAGGGTCACCGACGATGTGCGCTGCATCGAGCAATCGAACTTCCCTGAGCCTGCAGATCGCACATTGCTCTCTGTAAGCAGGGATCACCTGCCAGCGGAAACGTCTCTGATGCAGGCGCACCTTCACCTCGCGTGCGGCGTAGCGACGCTCGATTGGATCGATGATCGGCACTGGCTCGAGCTCATCGACCGGGCCGACTCGCCGGCCGACCGAAACGAGTGCGCACCGCTCGTGTGGCCGATCCTCCAGAACGTAATAGGGATACAGGGCCTCATAGGAACCTCGCTTAGTGGCGACGAAATACACGATCGGGACAGCCAGCTCGTATGCGGCCCGTAGAGCTCGGTTGTCGGCATTGTCGATCGGACCGGCCTGATACGCGTAGAGGAATCCGTCGTCGGTTGCCTCGTCGCTGTACGGAGTCTCTGCCGAGGTCTGAATCGACAACGCCGCTGGTCCTCGCTGAGCGGCGGCGCGGTAGATGCCCTTCTGGCGATTCAGGAACGGTACGCGCGGGCGGCCACGGAACGCGAACCCACGGTCGAGGACACCCTGGTACGGCAACTCGTCCCCGAACTGGGCGCGGAGCACATCGAGCGCGAGGAAGCAGGCGGTCCGGACGTCCTCGTCTCGCTCCACGCGGCGATTCTAAGTCTGCGAATCCACAAAAGCCCGAAGATCCTTGACCAGGACCATGAGATGGAGCGGGTCAGTGGGAGAGCGCTCGAACCCGTACTTCTCGTACCAGGCCCGTGCCTCGTCGTGCTTCGCGTGGACGAGCATGGCCCGCACGCCGATCGATTCGGACGCGCCCAAGCAACGGAGGACGGCGTCCTGCAAGAGCGAGCGGCCCACCCCTCTGGCCTGGTGGTGGCGGTCGACCGCTAGGCGCGCGAGCAGGACAACCGGGATTGGACGCCGAGGCTCCCCTTTGCTGACTCGAGCTGTGGCTGCGTCCGGCTCGACCGAGGCGGCGGCGAGCGCGTAGTAGCCGTTCACCGTCTCGCCATCGCTTGTCGTTACGAAGACTCGGGCAGATCCGGCTCCCTGGGCTTGGCGCGCATACCTTCGCAGCCAGTCGTCGAGGGCGGGCTCGCCGCACTCGAATGCATCGAGCCGGTGCCGCCTGTCGAGCGGCTCAGGCTGTGTATACGTCACCGACTACTCGAAAACGCTGGGTTTGGCGAGCAGCTTTGCGAGGCCAGGGTTGTCTTGCACGGGTCGGTCGAGTAAGTCCATGAAGGCGTTCCACTCGTCCTCACCGAGCTCGAACCGGACCCGGTCGGCGAGCACGTGCTCAGCCTCCGTCACGGCTGACTCGACGACGAAGTCCGTAAGACTCTGGTCGCGCTCGGAGGCTGCACGACGAACCAGCGAATCGGTTTGGCTGCCGATCCGCAGATTCCAGCGGGCGTGTCTGAGCTCGCTCACTCCAACAGTGTACACACAATGTCTGTACAGACGAGAGTCAGCGGGGGATTCTCTACGGCTCTTCGGTGCTGTTGCTCTGAAGGACCTCTCGCGCGAGCTCAGCGTCCTCGGCGCGAACGATGATCTCCTGGGACGCTGCCGCGGCCCAGCCGTCGAAGGCGCCTGCTCCAGTGTTCGTGAGGCGGTGCATGCATTTGATTCCGGCACTCTCCAGGAGGGAGCAGAGCGCCACAGCCGCACCCTCTGACTGTACGACCTCGATTCTCACAAGCTCGTCCATTACCGGCAGTATCGTCGCGGGCGGAAGACCAAGCGAGCCGAAAGAGGTGCGGAAGTGAGTGAGTCCCTGAAGAGTGTTGGCGCCATCACCCTGTTCGTCGAGGATCCGCAGCGATCGAAATCGTTCTACGAGAAGGTCTTCGACCTGGCGCCCGTCTATGAGGACGAGAACGCTACGGCGTTCAAGTTCGAGAACATGTTCATCAACCTGCTCAGATTTCCAGCGGCGCACGAGCTCATCGATCCTGGCGTGGTGGCCGGCCCGGACGCCGGAGCCGGCTTCCAGCTCACCATCTGGGTGGACGACGCGGACGCGGTGTGCTCGGATCTGGCAACGCGCGGGGTGGAGCTGCTCAACGGCCCGATGAACCGGGAGTGGGGGATGCGCACCGCGAGCTTCACCGATCCCGACGGCCACATCTGGGAGGTCGCGCAGAAGCTATAGCTCGTCGTTCTGAGGCAGGTCGTCGGTGATCTCGAACCACGGTGCCTTCGAGCCGACGAAGATGTGCTCTGTCGGGCGGATGGACGGATCATCCACCAACGACCCCATGGCGACGTGCACGAAGGCGCCCTCCCGCACCACCGAGAAGAGGAAGGACCCGCACGCCCCGCATCGCGTGTCGTTGAGGTCTTCCTCTCCGAAGACGGCGATGTTGTGCAATCCCTCGGTGATCGTGAGCTTCTCCCGCTCGATCCCTGCGAATGCCTTGAAGGCAGAGCCGGTCGCCGCTCGGCATTGCGAGCAGTGACAGTTCGCCGCGTACAGGAATTCGTCTGAAACCTCGTAGCGAACCGCCCCACACCGGCACTTCCCCGCGAGCACGCGGTCGCCCGCCTTGGTCTCGGATGACGTCACGACTTGCGCTTTCGGGGTGGCTCAGTCACAGCAACCGCCGTCTTCGTCGGATCTCCAATCCGCTGCCCTCTTGCCCGAGGACGGCCGAACGACCTAAAACGGAATGTCTTCTTCTTCTTCTTCTTCTTCTTCTTCTTCTCCTCCTCCTCCTCTTGGTTCTTCCTTCTCCTCTTCCTCCTCTGGCTGTTTATGTCCGCCGATCATTCTGTCGGCGTTGCTCTTGCTGATCGCTTGAGCGAGCTCCGCGAAGAACGCCCACGCCTCTGACTCGTGATTCTGATCAATTCCTTCAGCAACAAACCGTGCGACCAAGGGTTTGCTCGCATGCTGGCTCAGCCCAAACCTCTCCGCAGCCTCCTTCTCAAGCGAGGCGTACTCATCACCAAACAGATCTCGCAGGGTCCTCTCAAAATTGACGCCAAAGGCAGCTACATGCTGTTCCACAGCCGGGATAGTTGCGTTGAGCAGACGTGCGGAGGTCTCACGGCTGAGTTGCAGCGCGTCAAAGAGGTCATTTCGACGCTCCTTCTCCGCATCGTCCTTGGTGTCGTTATCGAAGATCACAAATACCGGAACATCGTACGCCGAGAAGAAACGAAACCATTTCGCAAGGTTGCCCACACCGAAAACCGGCAGGATGGCGATGCCTTCCTTGACAACGTCCAGCTTGACTCTTTTTAGGTATGTGGGAAGTGCCTCTGCCTCGGTCGGGCCTTCAACGAGGACGACTTCTCGCGCGAAGAGGCCAGCGAGGATCTCGTTGGTGGCAGCGACGTCGTAAAACGGCAGGATCGTGTCCTGGGTTGCGTGGTCGGCCCCCAGCGTTTGGCAATGAGTGGCGAGTTGTGTCGGCGTCAGCTGCTGAACCACAGAGGATCCGTCTTCCTTCCTCACAAGCACAAGCCCCTCGAGGTCGAGCACACTTACGAAGGCGGGACTGTGCGTCGTGACGATCACCTGAACACCCTCAGTGCGAGCAAGGGCTCGCAGATGCTGCGCCACCCATCGCTGCGCCAGCGGGTGAAGATGAGCCTCTGGCTCCTCGATCACGAGGATGAGTGTTCGGCTTGAGCCATGAAACGCCGTTGCATACGCGTGCGCGAACGCAATTGCGAGGATTTGCTCTTGGCCTGTCCCGAGCTCCTCGAAGGTTCGGGTATTCGCCCCCTCCCGCGGTAGAACCCTGAGGGCATGGAAAAAGTTTGAGGGATCGTACGCAGAAAAATCGATTGCGAGCCCATATGTCAGATTCCCGCTTAGCTCTTCGACTTTGCGATCAAGCTCAGAGTCGAATGCCGCAAATGGGGCGACAGAAAGAAATATCTCCTTGATCTGCTCAAACTTTTCTTGAAGCTCCTCAACTGTCCCTGGTTTGGATGTGAGGCTCTTGTGAAACTGTCGCATAAGCTTGGATAGGAGAGTCCATTTCGTTGTATAACTCAGCTGATACGACAGGCGGCGATCGGCACCGACTCTTAGGCAAATGCATTGCTCTCGGGTGTCATTGCTAACGAAGCCGCTAGGTTCACCGTCAGTAAAGACCATGTAGAGCGACCTGCCAATCTCTTCGTCTGGCGGGTAGCGCCAAACTAGTTCGCTCACGGCTTGCTCGCCATATTTCCCCGCATGAACGACATCGTCAACCCCGATTCGGATCTCTATCGGATCTCCCTCGGAATCGCGGTCAAAGAATTCGTGATCGTCAGGTTTGTGGTTGCCTGGCCAGTACTCGCCGAGAAGGAGTTCCAAGCCGCGGACGATGTTGGACTTGCCAGCGTTATTTTCGCCGACAAGGACGAGGGGACGGCCGGAGGGGACATCGATTCGGATAGGGCCCGCCACCGACCGATAGTTCGTGATGAGTATGGATCGAAGTCTTGGCAAGGAGAAGGTCCCGACCAGTAGGACTCGTTCGCGTACGGTGCTAGTTGTGAAAGTTATATCTGTCGCATGTCTCGCCGGGGGCGTGGGCGTCCACGCGGACGGTGCTACCGATCTGGAGTACCTGGCGGAACCCACGGGGCCCCGCTCGACGATCTCTGGAGCACGCCGGCCATAGTGTCCGAGGTGCGCCATAGACTTCACGCGTGGCTGGCAGAAGTCAGGAAGCGCTCTATGCCGAGATAGATCTGGAGCTCTCCTGGTCCGAGGATGAGCTCCCACAAGTCGTGCGAACGAAGCATGTCCACAGCCTGCATCCGTATCTCGGAAAATTCATTCCGCAACTTGTGGAAGTGTTCCTACAACGCTATTTTACCCGTGAGAGTTGCATCTATGATCCGTTCGCTGGTTCTGGAACGACCCTTGTGGAGGCAAACGCGTTTGGTGTTGACGGGGTCGGATGCGATATTTCTGCCTTCAATTGCTTGCTGTCGCAAGTGAAGACAAGGCGCTATGCCAATGGCGAACTTGAGCTGGCGTTGCGGGGTGTGTTGAAGGAAGCTCGCAATCATGGCGCTGAGATCCGCCAGGCATCACCATGGCTGGTCGAGTGGTATTCGCCTCGAGCCCTGCGGGAGCTCATCGCCTATCGTGACTCGCTTGAGCGCCTTGAGCCTCCCTATGCGGATGTCGCGAGGATCGTGTTATCCCGGGCCGCGAGATCAGCTCGGTTGACAACTCACTTCGATCTTGAGTTTCCCCGACGCCCTATCTTGGGGGCCTACTTTTGTTACAAGCACAAGCGAACATGCCGGCCCGTGGGCGAGGCGTGGAAGTTTCTTGTCCGATACACCGCTGATACAGTACGCCGCCTCCGAGCGTTTGAAGCATTGCGGAGTGATAGAGAGGTTGTCGTTATCCACGGAGATTCCCGAACAGTTGAACTTCCGTTGCGACCTACTGGAGTGATCACGTCTCCTCCCTACCCGGGACTGATTGATTATCACGAACAACACCGCTATGCGTATGAGCTTCTCGGCCTTGAGGACAGAGGCACCGAGGAGATTGGCGCAGCTGCGTCAGGGCGCAGTAGAGCAGCCTTGGCTGCCTACGTTGATGCAATGAGCGAGGTGCTCTCCAACACTTCGTCGCAGCTCCCCCGCGGTGCCCACTTCCTCATCGTCGTGAACGACTCTCACAACCTGTACCCGAGAATTCTCGACAATGCAAATCTGATTCTTGGAGAGAAAGTCACGCGCCACGTGAACCGCAGGACTGGGCGACGTGCAGGCGAGTTCTTTGAGGACATACTCGTTTGTCGTGTCGCTTAGCCTGACATCCGCGGCTTGATGGATGTCTCGACAAGAGCGAGGGTCAAGGCACTCCTCAACGAGTTTATGGACACGTGGATTGAAAAGCAGCATGAGGAACTCGAGCAAATCGAACAAGAGGGAGTATCGCCGAGAGGGATCCTAGCTCCGTTCCATGATGCTTTGGTACCGGGAATTCGCGGCCTTGGAGAGCGTGGATTTTCTACGGCGCTAGGCAACCTTCATGAAAGGATCGCGCTTGCGATCGCAACTGAATCGCATGCGGGAGCGGAACGCGCATATGATTTGTCTGGGCGGCTGCCTGTGCTCGCTCGTGAGTTCATTACTCAGCGGATTAGTCAGCTAGAGAGCGGAGCGGCGCGCCCCGACCATCCTTATGAGCAGCAACAACTGCTCGGGTCTTTTGGTGCTGAGGTACCCGAAACTACACGCATCGACTTGTACATCATGACCCATGAAGGCGAAGAGCACTATTTCGAAATGAAGAGCGCAAAGCCGAACAAGGGCCAGTGCATCGAAATGAAACAGCGGTTACTGATGGTGCTTGGAATTCGTCGGAGCCAAACCGTCTACGCGCGGTGGGGAGTCCCGTATAACCCGTATGGGAGCGCGGAAGCTTACTCCCATCCTTACCCTATCCGCTTCTTTGACTTCGCCAACGAGGTGAAGCTCGGTTCTGGGTTCTGGAACTTTGTTGGCGACGATTCAAACACATATGAAGAGTTGATAGAACTCTATCGAGAAGTCGGTACCGATTACACAACGCGCCTTGACGATCTCAGAGAGGCACTCGCGGGCCGTCAGGTCTAGGCTCAAGTACGGACTCGCTTCTATGAACAGCCCGTGTTAGTCCCGCAGTCCCGACACGTGTAGCAGCTGCCCGTCCGCACCATCCGGCCGCCGCACTTCGAGCACTCGACCGCGTCCTCCCACGCGTTGAACAGCGCGGTCTGGCCCGGCGGTGGCGCCTCGACCGGCTCCTCCGCGGCCGCGGCGACAGAGCCGCCGTTGGCCTCCAGCGCGTTGTACGCCTGTGCGAGCCGCGCCCGCACCTCCGGCGACAGGATCCCGACCTCCTCCTGCTGGTCGGTGGTGAGGAACTTCTTCCCCATCCAGCGGAAGATGTAGTCGACGATCGACTTCGCGATGCGGATGTCCGGGTCGTTCGTCGGCCCGTACGGCTCGAAGCGCATGTGGCTGAACTTCGAGACGTAAACCTCGAGCGGCACGCCGTACTGCAGGCCGACGGAGACCGAGATCATGAACGAGGTCATCAGTCCGGCGAGGGTCGTCCCCTCCAGGAGCACCTGCGAGACGTCGTCGACCGTGACCTGCTCGGGCAGGTTGACCGTCTTCGAGATCGCGCCGGAGATGAACGGCTGGACGGCGCCCATCATCTTCACGTGACCCATGTAGTGGATCGCGCGCTCGCCGATCGCGCAGTCGAAGATCGGGTAGTGGTCGGTCTTGACGTATGGGGCGCCGATGACGGTGTTGCGCTCGTCGACGTAGGCGACGATCTCGTCCACCTCGTTCGGCGCGTAGCCGAGCTTCTCGAGCGCCATCGGGACGGTCTTGTTGACGATCGTGATCTCGCCGCCGCCGACGAGCCGCTTCGACTTCACGAGCGAGAAGTCGGGCTCGACGCCCGTCGTGTCGCAATCCATCATGAAAGAGATGGTGTTGTGGCTGACGAAGCCGTTGGCCACGTACGTGACCTTGTCGGGCACCGAGATGAGCATGTGCTCGAGCTCCTCGCTCTCAGTGCGCTCGAGTAGAGCGGTCGCCGAGCGGCGCGAGACGTCGCCGCGGCGGGCAAGCGCCATCAGCATCGTCTTGCGGAGCGAGTCGTTCTCGGGAGCCAGCTCGTCGACCGTCGCGCGGGTAAGCGGGATGTGGTCGGCACGAGCTGCCTGCCGATGCTCGCCCTTCCACAGACGGGCCGGCTTCCGGACGGAGATGAAGTCGATCTCCTCGAGATAGCGCTCCGCTGCCGACACGTTCAGAAGACGCAGGACGAAGCGATCGTGGGATCCCCAGTTCGAGCTCGTTCCGTCGACCTTGCGGGTCGTCACGAAGCCAAGCGCGAGCAGCAGGGTCTGCACGTCCCGACTGAAGCTCTCCGTGATCGTGCTCCACGAGACGTAGCCCTGATTCGTGGTGCCGTCGGCCTCGAACAGCCCGCGGATGAACGCCGTATAGACCTCGCGATTATTCGTGTGGAGGACGACGTCCGGAATATGGGCGTGCCAACCCTTGCCGCTGTGCTCGGCAGCGGGCGGCAGCTTCGCGAATCCGCAGGCCTCCCACCAGAGGACGAGCGGGACCGAGTTGAGGGCAACCTCGGTGTAGCCCTTCTTCTCCGTGACGTGGGCGTCCAGGCCGAACAGGGCCGAGCCGAGATCGCAGAGATGCTCGACGACGTCTCTATCCTCCTTCGCGACGCAGAAGCGCAGGCCCTTGGCGTGCAGCGAGCCGTCGCCCATGAAGTAGCCGACGAGCTCGGCCAGCTCGGGGGTCATCTCGCGAGGAGCGTGAGTCCGGAAGTCGGCGGTCCAATAGAGCTCGCCGATCGGTGGAAGCTGCACGACCTGCGGCTCGCCGATCATGCCTTCCCGCATCAGCGGGACACGGTCGCCTGCGCCGATCTCGCCGAAACGCTTCCAGACCCAGTTCCCCTCCTCGTCGACGACCTTGATCCGATGCGTCGGAGTTCCCTGGATGCGATAGCCGCGGCCGGTCTCGATCGAGACGACTTGCTCGAAGCCGTTGACGTAGAACTGGGTCGCCTCGCGCGGCCCTTCATCGGTCGCGACCTCGAGCTCGAGCGGCTGCCACTTCTCGCCGACCGGATCGCCGAGCGTCCGGAGACGGACGAGGCCTCGATTCGTCGAGACCAAGCTGTCGCCCACGAGGCATCCGGTCGGCGCCAGGACGGTCGCCTGCGCGTTCCGGTACCCGTGTACCTCACCCAGGTTGAGCGCGTCGTCCCAGGCGCGCCGGCACGCCGACAGCAGATCCGCAGGAACCGAATCCTGATCCTCGATGTTCCCGACGGCGGCCCGGTGCTTCGCCATCACGCCGAGCATGGCCGCGGCGTTCTTGCGGTAGCCGGCGAACGGCCCCATCCGAGCGGCGACTTCGGCCGACTTGCGGTAGCCGCGGCCGGTCAGCAGCGCCGTGATCGCGGCCGAGTAGGCGCGTCCCTCGTCCGAGTCGTACGGAAGGC